>ENA-OZJV01000917-OZJV01000917.1-human-gut-metagenome-genome-assembly--contig:-NODE-917-length-13185-cov-4.421021_pt1 | contig 13185 bp, 9 predicted proteins | sample MGYA00244179_ERZ653756 | MGnify/ENA primary metagenome ERZ653756 (study PRJEB26926, sample SAMN06165332) | human gut metagenome | biome: ENVO:00009003; feature: ENVO:2100002; material: ENVO:00002003...
TCTACACTCGACTAGTCGTCGGCAGCGTCAGATGTGTATAAGAGACAGGTCTTCTTCTTCAAATTGTCCAACCGCCCTTTCAGGATCACAGGACGCTGCTCTTCCAACGGGATCACGCAAGAGACATACAGGTTGTTCACTTCCAGTCGCTCGCCCATCTTGCCTAAGAAGGCATCCATCTCATCCGCCTTGAAACCATTCTTCATGCGGACGAGGCAATCCATGTTTTCTGCTTTCCTCCGAGAGACCCACTCGGCCACCTCTTCATCCGTGCGCATCAACTGGTAAAAGCAAGGGGTACTCACCTTGAACTCGTTCTGGCGGATAGGGGAAGTAACTGCGGCAATCGTTTCCGTCTCCGTGCTTTTGGCAAACCATTTGAGCTGCTTACCGACACAAGATTCCCCTTCAAACAACTCCTTTTCAAAATCAGAGGAAACAGCCAGAGCGCCCACGTTCTTCTCCACCACCGGGCGCAACTGATGCCCTTCCCGGTCTTTGATCCGCAACACATCGAAATAGGGAAGTGTCACCTCGAAGCATTGGTAATAGTTGGCTTTCACGCTCGTATCGGCATCCGCCCGCACCCGTTGCGACCACATGTTGCTCCAGGTGTAAGGGCAAGAAGTACTCGCCACGCAAATCTCGTCCACCTCCTCCGCCCGGCGGATGTTCTCCACCAAACGGATCAAGTCTTCCCCTTCCGATGTCGCCAGCAGCGAATCCGGTTGGTAACCCGGTATGCCGGCCGATTTCTTTCCTATGTTTATCTTATACACATTCGTGATATCGAAGCCCAACGGTTGCCGATAGATATACCAACTAACCAACATCGAGTCCATCATCGCCCAAAGCCCCCCGAACACCAGCAGCAGTTCCAGGAATATCCAGCCATTGCTGCCCCGCTGGTTCCAAATCATTTTCCATATATGCTTGACCATATCTCTTTTCCTCCTTTATTTGTTAAACTCTTCACCATCTTTCAATGCAGTAACGATCTTCTGCCGGGCAATCCGCAACGCGGGGATACCGGCAGACAACAGGTTCAGCAACAGGCAAAACAACAAAGCCGCTCCGAATGCCATAGGCTGGAACAACATCTCCCCGCTCAAGGACGTATCGGCACTTTCTAACAAAAAACCCTTACCCAGCGAGAAGAAAAGCAAGGACAGCCCGAAGCCCACAACTCCGCCGATCAGCGTCGTCAGTCCGTTTTCATACAACACCTGACACAACAAGGTTCCGGTCGTCGCCCCGAACGCCTTGCGCACACCCATCTCCGCCCGCCGTTTCTGCACAGCCGACTGTATCACACCCAACAGGTTCAGAGCCGGGACAAGCAACAGAAACAGCAGCAACAGTCCGGTCTCCAACAGGTAGTCTTTCAACGCCACAGGAACCTGCGCTTCAGAACCGATGGCGACATCCAATCGGGTGATAGGGCCTCCCATGAAGTTAATCTGGTTATCCTGCTTCATCCCGTTGTAACGTTCGACCTGCCGATCCAGCTCCTGCCGGATGGCTCCAAAGTCTTCCCTCTGCCGTGCCAAGAGGCAGACAGAGAAAGCACCCGCCATATTCTCTTTTATCGTATTGGCCAAAAGGACGCGGTCGGTGGTATAGGGTACCCAAACGGAAGCGAAAGCCGTATTGGCTGCCCGGCTGACATCTTCCACTACCCCGCAGATCGTATAGTCAGCCAAATCGATGATGACGCTCTTCCCTACCACCTCCGTCGAGCCATAGAGCTTGCGTGCCACACTTTCCGAGACGACCGCTACGGGAATACCAGAATCGAAGTCCGCCTGCGTAAACGGTTGCCCCGACAGGAAGCGGAAAGAAAATATCTGCCAGAAGCCGGGATCGGTATATTTAATCTCGTAACCCTTGTACATCCGCTTGCCCGGAATGGACAACGGCTTCAATTGCAACGCATAGCCGGAAACTGCTTCCGGTAGCTGTAACGTATAGAAACATTCCTTTACCGCTTCAGCCGACATACTTCCCCGATTCCATCCATTATCGGAGCGGACCTCCGTCCCATTCTCTACATACATCATCCGGTCACGGTTGTTCTCCGGATAAAAACTGGCAAACTGTACCTGGAACACCAGGACCACTACCATGATCATAGCGATGGAGATGGCTGTACCCGCTATGGAAATCACGCTGACGAACCGGTTCTCTTTCAGCATGTATAACGCTTGCTTCAAATATTGTTTTACCATAAAGCCAATTATTTTTGATCAGTCCTCTATTTTCAATTTGTTCTTGTCCTTATAAGCGTTCATGTCCGAGACAACGACCTGATCACCTTCCTGCAGGCCACTAACCACTTCTACATATTCGAAATTACTGTCTCCCAGCTGTACTTTGCGTTTCAACAACTGGTCTCCGTTTACGACAAAGAGTTCGTATTCTCCTTTTCCTACATAATAAGAGGAGTTGGCAATGCGAAGCACATCATCCTTCACGGCATTCATCACATAGATATCGGTCTTCAAACCGGAACGGAGACGTTTATGATTGTCTTCCTCCAATTGGACAGTGAAAGAGATCACGCCGTTCTTTGATAAAGGAGTAACATCACTGACCGTTCCGTCCAGTTTCTCACTGCCGATCTTAATAACAGCCTTACTGCCTGCGGCAATACGGTCACCATAGGTGTCAGCGATCTCGCCTTCGATCTTGAAATGAGACAAGTCGGAAACGATTGCCACCTTAGCCCCCTGGCCTATCTGCGAGCCGATCTCGTTATTCACATAGGTCAGGATCGCTCTGCGAGGTGAACGGATCTGAGCATCTTCCAACGTGCGCCGGGTCTCGGCAAGGCTTTTGCGGAAGATATTCAGTTCCAGCTTTTTTACCTTCAGGTCCGCTTCAGCCAAGGCTTGTTCGTTCTTATATTTTTGCTCATCTTCCTTCAGTTTGAGGACACTCACATTATAATCAAGTTCCACCTGGCGGACTTTATCGGTCGTACCGGCTCCCAGGCTGTCTAAATAGCGTTCGTTACGGAGTTCGACAGCTTTGCGATCCAGTTCCATGCGGGAGACTTTCAGGTTCATTTCCATCTCCGAAAGTTTGTTGTGGTTCGTCACACGTTGCTGTTCCAGTTGCAAGCTCTTCATCTGTTCTTCGTCCAACTGCTTGTTATATTCCGTCTCGGCGCTCTGCAAATCTAATTTCAAAATAGGCGTACCGATATCGACTGAATCCCCGCCCCGCTTATATACCTCCACGATACGGGAGTTGATCGGTGAGTTGATAATCTCCTCAAATGCGGGGATCACTTTGCCGGATGCACTGACCGAAACTTCGATCACTCCCCTGTCGACCGTCGAAATGTTGAGGTCTTTCCGTTTCAGACTGGTCTGAAGCATGGAGATCACCACTACGATCAGGACGATAAGACCACCGGCAACCACCCCTATCTTGATCAACTGTTTGCGCTGCTCTTTTCTCTGTACTTCTTTTGAAATCTCTCTGTCCATATTTACTATTGTTTTAATTCTTCTTTTTCCGGCATTTCTACCTTGACGGCTTTCACAAGGCAAACTTCATGCCAAAAACATAAATCATTGATTACATGAAGTTATCTTTCAAAATAAGTGTTCAATATCGGACAGTGTGTTCGGTTTTGAGAAAACTTTTCCATCCCCGCTGTTGTTTATTCGTAACAAATTAAAACGATAAATTATGAACGCTAAAATTTCAGTCTTTACGATCTTCGCGAGTTTCGCCCTACTCTTTGCCGGCTGTAGCAAAGACGACGAAAACGTACCGGGCGGTATTGAACCTCCTAAAACTATCCTGGACGCTTTCAAGGCCAAATATCCGGATGCCCGCGACACAGAATGGACAGTCAATGACGATTATTATGTAATTGACTTTGAAAACAACTCTCTCGACAACACCGCCTGGTTCAACCATCTCGGAGTATGGGCCATGATTAAGACGGATCTGCCGCTTAGCCAGTTGCCTACAGCTATCTCGACCGATATCAAACAGGGCAAATATGCCGATTGGAAAATGGAGGAAGCCGATACCATCGGCAGAGCTGGAATGGGAACCGTATATAAGGTAGAAATAGAAAAGGCGGAACAGGAGACTGACCTGTATTACACCTTATACGGCGATCTGATCAAAGCGGTCGATAATGCTAAAGACGATGTCGACCAACCGATCACCGTCCCCGAGAAAGTGGCCGGCCTAATGGAACTGACCTTCCAGGGAGCAGAGTTACTGGATATAGAAAACACGACTTTCGGTGTACAATTGGCAATCCTTGACGGGAAGACTTTAAAGATTGTCGAACTGACCCAGATATATACCTGGAAAAGTACGGCCTGGAAAGTTTCGGAACAGGAAGTCCCGACAGTTATCATGGACGCATTCAAGACCTCCGAATACGGAAGTGACCCAGTGGAATCTATCTATATGTTTACCGATGCCAACGGCGCATTCCACAAATTCAATCTCATACACAACGGGCAGGTTGTAACAATCGAGTTCGATGTGTTTGGGAATATCGTCACCAACAAATAAAAAACAGATAGGCATCGGATTCATAACGGATGCCTATCCGCTTCCAATCCGATGCCTATCCGTTTTTATCGGGACAATCACGAAATTCGACTTATTCGCTGATCAGTTCTATTTTAGCACTTTTCACACCCGGAGCAGAAGCTTCGAAGACAATGACACCCGGTGTTTCTTCTGTCTGTACGACTGCTGTCAGTTGTCCTTTGAAAAGGGACATCTGCGGAGCCTGGAAAGATTCGAGTGACGAAGGATCACCGTTGGCAGCCGCACGATAAGAGCCGGAACCACGAACATTGAACTTCACCTTGTTCGTAGCGTCAGGACAGAGGTTACCGTTCTTGTCGACAACGCGAACATTGATAAAAGAGAGATCCTTGCCATCGGCTTTCAGGCGGTCGCGGTCAGCTTCCAACTCGATGCGGTAAGGCTTGCCGGCTGTATGTACCACCTCTTCGGCAACGGCTTTGCCATCTTTGTCATAAGCCACCACTTTCAGAGTACCCGGCTCGTATTTCGTGTCCATCCACATCAGACGATAGCGTTTCTGGCGCTCGAAGCTCTTTTGAGCGGCTTCCGTATAGCTACTGTCCAGTTCGACGCTCAGATCTTTCGTGCGTTTTCCCTGACTCTTACCGTTGATGAACAATTCGGCAGAAGGATAATTCGTGTACACAAAGACAGGCGTCACTTCCCCTTCACGTCCCGGCCAGGTCCAATGAGGCAGAATATGCAACGTACGTGCCGTTTTGTTCCAATGGCTGCGGTACAGATAGAAACGATCCTTCGGAATACCCGCAAGGTCAATGATGCCGAACAGGGAACTATGGCTTGGCCAATCCGTATAATAGGGAGTCGGTTCTCCCAAATAGTCGAATCCGGTCCACACAAACTCACCGATGCAATACGGCAAATCTTCATGCTGGATAAAGTCGTCCTCCGGCAAATTGGACCAACCGCAATGTTCCACATCATAAGAGGAAGCTTGGTGGTCATCATATTTCGCCATCGCCTTACGTTCGACTGGGAACTTATAAACACCGCGGGAACTTACCGTCGAAGCCGTTTCGCTACCTAAAACAATCCGCTGCGGCAACTTCTTATAGTTTACCTTATATTTGAAAGGACGGTAGTTGAAACCGGCCACATCCATCACAGCAGCAAAGTTATTGTTGACTACGGCATCCGGAGCATCCATTCCCTGCGTGACCGGACGTGTCGGATCTTCGCGGTGACAGATATCCTGCAACCATTTAGCAATCTTCGTATCTCCCTCATTCCACTGGTTGGGCACTTCATTACCGATACACCACATGACAACGCTCGGATTGTTGCGGAAGTTATGAAGCAAGTTCACGAGGTCTTTCTCCGCCCATTCGTCGAAGAGTAAATTGTAACCGTTCTTACATTTCGCCACGTTCCACTCGTCAAAGCTCTCCGCCATGATCATCATCCCCATTTCGTCACAAGCCCTTATCAGTTCGGGAGCAGGCATATTGTGGGAAGTTCGGATCGCGTTACATCCCATGTCTTTCAGTATCCGTATCTGGCGACGGATGGCAGCATCATTGACGGCAGCTCCTAACGGGCCGAGATCATGATGGTTACAGACACCCTTAAAGACAGTCCGCTTGCCATTCAGGAAGAAACCTTTGTCCGGTATAATCTCGATCGAGCGGATACCGAAAGGAGTCGTATAGACATCCTTCAGCTTGTCGCCTTCATACAGACGGGTTTCCGCAGAATACAAAGCCGGCATTTCAGGAGACCATAAGGACGGGTCTTGGATAACAAACTCCTGCTCTGCCTGATCATTGTTGTATTTCATCTGGGCAAGAGAAGTGCGGACAGCCGTCAGCTTCTGCTTGTTCGGGTTCCATACGCTGGTTTCTACGCTATATTTGGCGGGATCGGCACCTTCGGGAAGCACCACTTTGGTAAGCACGTTCACTTTGGCAAACTTTTCATTTACCGAAGGAGTCGTGATATAGGTACCCCAAACCGGGATATAGGCGTCTTCGGTAACGATCAAGTGAACATTCCGGTAAAGACCGGCACCGGGATACCAGCGGGAAGATTCCGGCAGGTTTTCCAAACGTACAGCCAACGTGTTCTTCTCGCCCGGCTTCAGATATTTCGTGATATCGAAGTGGAAAGAGTTGTAACCATACGGCCAATAACCGACCTTTTGCCCGTTGATATAAACATTAGCATGGCTCATCGCCCCGTCGAACAGGATCGTCGCCCGCTTGCCGGCCTGGAACTGCGGGACGTCGAACTCGGTGCGATACCAGCCCACACCGACAAACGGCAATCCGCCGGTACGCCCGGCATGCTCCATTGCCTCTTTCTGGCCATCCTGAGAAATGGCAACCTCCTGTTTATCGTTCTGGGAACTGAAAGGGCCATAGATCGCCCAATCATGCGGGACAGTCACAGACTGCCACTTGCTGTCGTCGAAAGCAGGCTTTATAAACTCATTGTTGTCTTCGCGGGTGAACTTCCAGTTTTTTTCCAACAAAAGCTCACTCCGTCCCTGTGCCGACAATACCGACACACACCCAAACAAGCCTACCAAAGCTGCGAAATAGATTCTTTTCATTCGTATTAATTGTTTTTGTAGTATTTAGCAGGGCAAAAATAATTAAATTTGCGACCTTAACAAACTAAATCTGCATTTTACAAAACATGTTACTACAATTACTCTTCGTTTTAGTTGCAATTATTATCGGTGCCCGCCTCGGCGGCATCGGGTTGGGGGTATTGGGTGGCCTGGGACTGGCCGTCCTCACTTTCGTATTTGGATTGGAGCCGACCTCCCCTCCCATCGATGTAATGCTGATGATCGTTGCAGTTATCGCCGCCGCCAGTTGCATGCAAGCGGCCGGCGGATTGGACCTGATGGTGAAGTGGGCGGAAAAACTGCTGCGCAAGAATCCCTCCAAGATTACGCTCCTTAGCCCGCTGGTCACTTATATCTTCACATTCATTGCGGGAACGGGGCACGTGGCCTATTCGGTCCTTCCCGTAATAGCGGAAGTGGCAACGGAAACGAAGATACGTCCCGAACGGCCATTGGGAATCGCAGTGATCGCATCTCAACAAGCCATTACAGCCAGCCCGATCTCGGCGGCAACCGTAGCATTGCTCAGTATGCTGTCGGGACATCATATCTCATTGATGGATATCCTGATGATCTCCGTCCCTTGCACGTTGATCGGTGTCCTGGCGGGAGCGTTCTGCTCGCTACACGTTGGAAAGGAACTGGCGGAAGACCCCGAATACCTGCGCCGTATCGCAAACGGAGAGTTCACAAGCGATCAATATAGGACGAAAGGCGTCGAGAACCATCGTGCCGCCCTCCTGTCAGTCGTCATATTCATAGCGGCGACAATCGGTATCGTCCTGTTCGGCTCGATGACAGAGCTTCGTCCCTGGTTCAGCCTGCCCGATGGCAGTTCCCGGCAGATGCAGATGGCGCATATCATCGAGATCCTGATGCTCTCGGCTGCCGCCCTTATCCTGCTCGTCACCCGGACGGACGGCATAAAGGCCGTACAAGGCTCCGTCTTCTCCGCCGGCATGCAAGCAGTCGTCGCAATTTTCGGTATTGCCTGGATGGGCGACACCTTCATCGGCGGGAACATGGAGGAATTGAAAGGCTCGATCGAACATATCGTAACGGAAATGCCCTGGCTTTTCGGCCTGGCCCTGTTCGTGATGTCCATCCTACTGTTCAGCCAGGCGGCAACCATCCGGGCGATGTTGCCGTTAGGAATCGCCCTCGGCATCTCTCCTTACATGCTGATCGCCCTTTTCCCCGCAGTCAACGGCTATTTCTTCATTCCCAACTATCCGACCGTAGTCGCTGCCATCAACTTCGACCGTACCGGGACGACGCATATCGGCAAATATGTCCTGAACCATTCGTTCATGATGCCGGGACTGGTCGCCACAGGAGTGTCGGTGGCATTGGGGCTGTTGATAATCCAGTTGTTTTAAAGTAAAAAAGAATACTTCGACAATTGTTCTAGCTACAGAGAAGGTAGCATATACACAGTTATTTCAAATAGCCGGCGGTAATGATTGCGAAGAGTCGAACAGGTGGGTGCTCAACGCCCGCAAGGCCCGTGTTTTATCCTCCTTCCGCATGACGAGCGAGACGTTGCTACTGCTGCCTCCATACGAGATCATGCGGACGGGAATATCTTTCAGAGCCTCAATAATCAGTGCCTCGAAGCCCACATTCCGCCACTCCAGATCCCCGACAACGCAGATAATCACCATCTCTTTCTCAACAAATACCGTAGCATAAGATTCTAACCGGGCGACAATCTCCTGCAAGTATTCCGTGTTGTCGATCGTAACGGAAACCCCAATATCGGATGTCGTTACCATATCGACCGCCGTTTTGTAGAACGCGAAAGTATCGAACACATGGCTCAAGAACTTATGGGACGGAAGTTGGTTTATCGACTTGATCTTGATATAAGTTATGTCATCTTTGGCAGCCACCGCCTTGATCCGTCCTTTCTCTGCGGTGTTGGAGATGAGCGTCCCCGGAGCAGACGGTTCGAAAGAGTTCAACAGACGAACCGGAATATTGCTTTCCTTGGCCGGGCGGATGCAACAGGGATGGAGAATCTTGGCCCCGAAATGTGCCAGCTTCGCCGCCTCCTCGAAGTTCAGTTGACGGACAGGTGAGGTATGGTTGACAACACGCGGATCGTTGTTGTGCATCCCGTCAATATCCGTCCATATCTGTATCTCCTCAGCATCGACAGCCGCCCCGATCAGGGAAGCGCTGTAGTCGCTCCCTCCCCGTTGCAGATTGTCGATATCACCGTATGCATTCCGACAAATAAATCCCTGGGTGATAAAGACAGACGTATCGGGATGCTGATCCAACAAGGCAACCAGCTTCTCTCGGATATAAACGGGGTCCGGTTCCCCGTCGGCAGTGATACGCATGAAGTTCAGCGCAGGCAGAAGGACAGACTCAATCCCTTGCTCTTGCAGGTAAAGATCCATCATGCCGGTGGAGATCAGTTCTCCTTGCGCCAGTATCACCTTCTCGTCAAAAACGGTAAAAGGTTTGCCAGAGAAAGACCAGACATGATTGAAATGCTCGGTGACCAATTGTAGGGCACGCTCTTTGTAGAGATCTGTCCGGTATAACGCTTCTATTTCCCGCGCATATTTCTGTTCCTGTTCACTGATCATCTTATTCGCCTCGTCCGGTGCTTTCCGGTAAAAGCATCCGGCGATACAGACCAGCGCATTCGTTGTCCCCGACATGGCCGAAAGAACCACTATCTTTCGTTCACTGCTACCTATTATGGATGCGACGTTCTTCATCCGCCGGGCCGAGCCGACGGAAGTTCCGCCAAATTTCAATACTTTCATACTGATTGTTTTGTTGTTTCTAAGCGATATTAAACATTAAAGGTAATGATAAAAGTACTCCCCTTGCCGACTTCGCTGTCCACACGGATCGTTCCACCATGGGCTTCGACAAAGTCTTTGCTGATGGCAAGGCCGAGACCGCTTCCCTGTACTTTCGTGCCTGGAACGCGGAAATAACGGTCGAAGATACTCTGATGGTAACGCGGATCGATTCCTTTCCCAAAGTCCTGCACGAATATTTCCACCTTCTTGTCCTCCTGGCGCGCACCGATAATGATACGACCATTCTCCGGCGTGTAGTGGATGGCATTGGAAAGGAGGTTCGTGAGTACCCAGGCGATCTTCTCGCTGTCGACAAAGAGCTTGGATATTTTTTCGGGATAATCCACTTCGATATGGCAATTGAAGCGCTCCGCCTGCACACGGTTTGCCTTGATCGCATAATCGATCAGTTCAATCGGCTTCGTGATCTTCGGGTTCAGTTGTAGCTTGCCCGTCTCTACCTGTGTCATTTTCAGCAATTCGCCGGTGATTTCGAGTAGGCGGTCGCTACTTTCACGAATGCTATCGGCAAGCGCGATCTGCTCGTCGTTCATTTCTCCGACACGTTTGTCCTTCAGCAATTTGAGACTCATAAGGATAGCAGATATCGGAGTTTTCAGCTCATGGGAGATAGTGGAGATAAAAGTCGTCTTGGCAGAGTCCAATTCCTTGAATTCAGTGATATTTTTCAAGAGGATCACATCACCCACATACTCTGTCTCACCTCCGTCACCATTCGTCACATGGATCGGGATATATTTAGCCTGGAAATAGCTTTCTTTATCATCAGCATAGATTTTCAAGGGCTCCTTCTTCTCGTCAGGCTGTATCAGTTCACGTACCAGCCGGCGTAACAGGTCGTTTTTCAACGCCAGTTCGGCAGCAGACTTTCCCATCACATTCTCACGTTTCAGATTCAATATGGTAAGCGCCTCGTCGTTAGCGAAAAGAATGGAACGGTCCCGGTCGAGCCCGATTATCGGTTCGGTAATGCTGTTGACAATCGCCTCGATATATTTTTTGGCCTGGATAATATCAGCCAGCGTGCTTTTCCTGTATTCCGTCAAACGTTCCGCCATCCGGTTGAACGAAGAGGTGACTTCAGCAAACTCCTGATTGTCGCCCAGATCGAGCCTCTTTTCGTAATTGTGGTTGGCAATCTCCAGGATACCGTCGGTCAGTTTACGGATCGGCGACGTAATGGAACGAGGCAAACGGATCAGGAAAGCAAAAGCGATCAGGATACAAGCCACCGCGATAATACAAATCCACAGCAATGCCTGGTCCGCCGTATGCTCGGCCACTTTACTCTTCCGGTAGATCGTCGACATATTCAGACTCATAATATCATTGAGTGCCATCCTGACACGCTGTATAGTCGTGTCATTCAAGTTCTGATACATCGCCTCATATTGTGCGACCAGATGTGCCGTCGCCACATTCTCGTCGATCTCTGTGATATTCTTCTGCTGCAAATCCAGGTTCTTTTCAAACTCTGTGTGTGCCTGCGGATCGTTCTTGATCCGTTCGAGAGCATCCAGCATCCGGCGGGAATAGAGAAGCGAATTATAATTATCTGCCAGGATATTCTGCGTGTCGGAAGACATATCCGTAATATTCCGCACGGCCAGCCCACCCAGCAGAACGATCATCGTAAACAACAAACCGATTCCGAAGGTCAGTTTTGTTTTTATTTTCAGGCTTAAGAACTTGTCCATACGCTTATGCTATTATTATCAGATCAATATTCAACTGCGACAAACTGTTTAACAACGTCCTGTATTGGAAAACTGACAGCAGGACAGAACGAAGGCTGAATGAAGGTTTACCCACGCACACCGTGCTGATTTGTTTTTCCCTGCACACCCGGACGATACTTTTCGGGATGCTCTCGGACTGGATACGGATCACTTCGCCGCCCAGTTCCGTAGCCAGTTTAAAATGGTTCGAAAGATAACGCTGGTTCGCCAACGGTATCCGGTCCATACTCTCACGCGGTGTCTGGACATACAGCACGTAGAATTTCGAATTATAGCGTGTTGCCAAACGAGCCGCCTTGCGGATCACCTTCCGGGGAGTCTTCTCGTGACTGCTGATACAGGCAAGGAACCGCTCGTGACGGACGCCCGTATTAACAGGGACCGAGTTTTCGACTTTCTTTTCGACCCGGAGCGCTACCTCCTTCAACGCCAGTTCGCGGAGTTGCAGGATATTTTCGGCTTTGAAGAAATTGTTCAGCGCCGTCTGCACCTTTTCCGGCTTGTAAATCTTGCCGGCTTTCAGGCGCGCCACCAGCTCGTCGGCGGTCAGGTCGATGTTGACCACCTCGTCTGCTTGTTCCAACACACTATCGGGAATGCGTTCCTTCACCTCGATGCCCGCAATATCCTGGACCTCCTCGTTCAGCCCTTCGAGATGCTGTATGTTGACAGCGGTAATCACACTTATTCCCGCTTCGAGGATATCCATCACATCTTGCCAGCGTTTTTCATTCTTGCTGCCCTCGATATTAGTATGCGCCAGTTCGTCTACAACCACCACTTCCGGATGAATGTTCAGGATAGCATCCAGATCCATGTCCTCAACTTCCTTTCCCTTGTAAAAAGACTTGCGACGCGGAATCAGTGGTAAGCCACCCACCAGCGCCTCCGTCTCGGTTCTTCCATGCGTCTCGATATAGCCGATCCTGACGTCTATCCCGCTACGGAGCAGTTCGTGTGCCTCCGATAACATCCGGTATGACTTGCCTACACCGGCAATCATACCGATGTAGACTTTGAAGTTGCCGCGCCGTGACTTTTTCAGCAAATCCAAAAAGTGTTGTACACTCTCTTCCCTGTTCATCCGTTTGAAAAACTGTTTACGGTTTCAAAGTAAAGCCGAAGACCAGATGTGCATCTTCCAACCGGGGATTCCAGATGGCCTGTGCAAAAATAGGCAAAGAAAACGAATCAGTGATCTTTATAGCGGTAGTTCCTTTCAAAGCCACGTTCGTAACAGCAAATCCGCTGGTATAGTATTGGGCAGCTTCGTAAGGAACCAACCCGCAGGTGGCGGTCAAGTCGACACGTTTCACCGAGAAAGGATAGTTCAGTTCAACGTAGGAAGAATAGTTCTGGTTGTCTTCGGCATCCTTATCCCTGTCTCTTATACACATCTGACGCTGCCGTCGACTAGTCGAGTGTAGATCTCGGT
>ENA-OZJV01000920-OZJV01000920.1-human-gut-metagenome-genome-assembly--contig:-NODE-920-length-13177-cov-4.320683_pt1 | contig 13177 bp, 7 predicted proteins | sample MGYA00244179_ERZ653756 | MGnify/ENA primary metagenome ERZ653756 (study PRJEB26926, sample SAMN06165332) | human gut metagenome | biome: ENVO:00009003; feature: ENVO:2100002; material: ENVO:00002003...
TACGAGATCATGCCTAGTCTCGTGGGCTCGGAGATGTGTATAAGAGACAGGCAACTACAAGGACGGCCAAGCTGCCGGCATTACGGGGAACGTTTACGTGTCCGTGGACGGAAATGCCGTGGTCAAGGGGAGCGTGATAGGCGGTGGCACCGCGGCCCACAACTCCACCAACAACATTGACGGCAGCACCTTTGTCGTGGTGCGCAGCATGCAGAGCGTGACGGATGAAACCGTCTCGCTCAATTCCGTAGCCAGGGGCTTCATCATCGGCGGCAGCGCCTATGAAGCCAACTCCACTTCCAGCGCCGCCATCACCGGAAGCACCAATGTGACGATTGACCTGGGGACTGCCTCCGGCACCTTCGTCAAGAGCATCGTGGGCGGTTCCTACTCGGGCAGCTCCGGAACATATACGATCAACGGGGACTCCAACGTCAGCATCACTGCCGCCAGTGACGCCGTCTTTACCGGGGCCATTTACGGCGGCGGCTACGGCACTGCCGGAACTTCCACGGTCAGAGGCAATTCCAACCTGACGCTGGATGGCGGCGCCTATACGGGAGCCCTTTATGCGGGCGGCGGCGGAGCAAGGTCCGCCGTGAACGGGAACGCCACCCTCACCGTTAAAAAAGCCGTGTTCCGAGCGGGCAGCACGCTGAATGTGTCGGAAGGCACGGTAGGGGGCACCTCCTCCCTGCTTCTGGGCGGTTACGGCAATACGGCGGACCAGGCCATCTCCTTCTCCAATACGGTCATTACCGGCTTCGACATTGTGACCATGTTCCAGAACTCCTTCTTTACGGGGAACCTGAAGGTGGACGGCTCCAGCACGCTGGCCCTGGCGGGAGACGCCGGAACGGGAATCAACGTGAATGGCACGTTCGCCCTTTCCGCGGAAGGGGAATTGAATCTGGACCTTACCGGGTTTGGCGCCTTGACGGACGGCATGTCCGTGCTCTCCACCACCGGACTGACCAACATCTCTTCCATCAAGGCCGTCTTTGCGGACGGCGTGGCGGGAACCATCACCCTTTCCAACAATGGCAGGGACCTGGTTTACACGGCGGAAACCCTCCTGCTGTGGGCGGGCGGTGAAAACGGGGTCTGGAGCGCGGAAAACATCTGGACGGACGGCGGCACGCCCGCCACGTATGCGGACGGCCTGGCGGTTTCCTTTGCAGACCAGGCCGGAGTCGCCACCTCCGCGGTGCAGCTTGATTCCGAGGTTTCCCCCGGCTCCATGCTGGTCCGCAACACCACCACCCGCTATGAGCTGGCGGGAACCGGAGTAATTGCCAATACCGCCGTTACCAAGGAAGGCACGGGAACCCTGGTGCTGGGCTCCGCTTCCATCCTCGGTACGGGAACCACCGTAGCCGTGAACCAGGGCGTTCTGGCGTTCGGGTATGATACGGACCTGCCGGCCACGGGCATCACCTGGGGCGCGGGTTCCTCCCTGGGAGCGGCCAACGGCGCGACGGTCACGGTGAATTTGGGAACCGTGACCAACCCGGCGTTCTCCCTTGCCGCGGATACCAACTCATTCATTAATCTGGTAACGCCTTCAGACCTTACCTTCGGCAATAACATCACGGGAGCCGGCTCCGTCCGGAAAACCGGTACGGGGCTGCTGAAATTGACGGGGGCCAACTCCGGCCACCTGATCGTGCAGGAAGGCAACGTCCAGATAGGGGGCGGCTCCACTGCCATCAATTGGGGCAGCGCCGGTTCCTCCGTCACCCTGCAGAACGGCACGTCCCTGATCATTGCGGGCAACAGCGCCCACCACACCATCGGTTCCGATCTGATTCTGGGCACGGCCGCATCTGACGCGGTCTCCCTGAAATGGGTGGACGCCTCCCAGGCAAACGCCACCAATTACCAGCATAACTTTACGGGAACCGTTACCGTCAACGGGGCGGCCACCCTGGTGGGCCGGGACAACTGGGCCAAGGAAATGGGCTTCACCGGAACGCTTACAGGCGCAGGCTCCCTGACCTACAGCCGCGGAGGGGGCGATGGCAGGTACAACTCCAACGGCAAGCTCATCATCGGCGGTGACGCCTCCGGATTTACCGGCATGATCACCATGAACGCCGCCAACGGGTACAGCACGGGGCTTGACATGCGCACCTCCATGGCGCAGGGCGGGGTCACCCTCACGTCCGGCACGGATACCACGGGATTCGCCTTCATGCGCGTGCTGGGGGATATTGAAATCGCCTCCCTGGACGGCACGGCCAACTCCCAGGTGGGCGCCGTGGGGGGAGCGCGTACGCTGACGGTGGGTTCCGGCACGTATAACGGCACCATCACGGACCACGGCGTTGCCATCGCCTACGGAGCCACCACCATCTCCTATGACACCACCGGAGTCCTCTCCCTGACCAAGGTCAGCGATGAAACCCTGACGCTGGGCGGAACGGTCAGCTACACGGGGCTGACGAACATCCAGGGTGGAACCGTTGCCCTTACTGCCGCAGGGGCCACGTCCCTGGGGAACATCACCATGGCGGCCAATACGCGGATGACGACCGCCGGGGCCCTGAATCTGGCGGCCAGTTCCACGCTGACCCTGGATATAAGCTCTTCCATCGGCGTGGGTGGGGCCTTCGGGGCCGGTACGTTCAACCTCACCCTGAATGGCCTTGAAGGCATTACGGAAGCCGGGGAATACACCCTGATTTCTGCTGCCAGCGGACTTGATGCCGCCAGCGCCATCTTCAACTGGGCCGGCTATACCGGAGACGAAACGCTGATTTACACGCTCGAACAGACGGGCGCCACCCTCAAGTTGGTGGTGACTTCCGCCGGGGACGTTTGGATCTGGCAGGGAACGGAAGGCATGACCTGGAGCGACACGAACACGGGAGCCCAGTGGGGCATTGACGGCTCTGCGGATACGGCCGCCGGCCAGAACCTGGTCTTCAACAGCTCCGGAGCGGGAACCGTCACCCTGTCCGGCGCGGTGAATCCGGCCTCCATCACGGTGAACAACGCCGCGGGCAGCGACTATGTATTCGCCTCAGACGGCACCGGAAAAATTGCGCAGGGCACGCTGACCAAGCGCGGCGAAGGCAAGCTTACCCTGAACCTGGACAATACGGGCTGGGCGGGAGCCATCTCCCTCCAGCAGGGCGAGCTGGTGGCCCAGGTGGCCAACTCCCTCGGTTCCGGGGCTGTCACCATTACGGGTGGCACGCTCACGCTGGCTACGGCTGACGTCCAGCCGGGCATGGGCATGATCAACCTTCAGGGCGGGAGCCTCAATCTGGCGTCCGGCGCCTTTGCCACGGCGTTCACCGCAGACAACATGACGTGGACGGACGGCTCCCTGATCCTGGGTGAAAATGTGACGGCTACCGCCGCCAAGGCCCTGGCCAACGGAAAAACCGTGGAACTGGCCGCCGGCTCCATGCTGACGGTCAGCGGCGCCAATGACAACACGGCGCTGAACCTGGATGCCTCCGGCACCGGCACCATTTCCGTGGGCCTGGGAACCAGCTACGGAGCCAATGTCCTGAACATGAGCACGGCATTCCAGGGAACCCTGTCCGTGACATCCGGTTACTTCCAATTGAACAACGTGACCATGGGAGCAGACGGCACCGTGAACCTGGCGGACTCCAATGTCCGTGCGGAATGGAACGGCACGGCCGGGGGCGCCTTTGCCAATGACATCATCTTTACGGGCAACCAGATATTCGCCACCAAGGACTTCACCCTCAGCGGCGATCTGAGCGGAACGGCGTTCTCCACCCAGGGCGGGGGCAACATCACCCTCACGGGCGGCGTCAATCTGGACGGACAGCTCAAGGTGCACCGCGGCACAGTTACGGTGAACTCCGCCAATGTGACCAAGCTGGGGGACAGCATTGACATCCAGAACAACTCCACGCTGGCCTTTGCCCGCGACTTCTCCTACGGCGGCGTCATCAGCGGCACGGCCGGCAGCACGGTATCCGTAAACGCCGGAACGCTGGAGCTCACCGGAGCGAACACCTTCCTGGGCACCCTCTCCATTGCGGGCGGCGCTACGGCGCGGCTGGGTGACGGGAGCGCCTGGGCCGGGGCCCTCTCCGGAGCCGGTTCCCTGGTCGTCGACACCACGGGGAATATAACGCTGGCGGCCGGCAACACCGGGTTCACCGGTTCCACTACGCTCTCCGGAACGGGCACCGTCACCCTCGCGGGGGCCGACTCCCTGGGGTCCGGGCGGGTCACCGTCAACAACGGGATTCTTGACCTGGCCTCCCAGAATGCGGCCAACGCCATCCTGATCACGAAGGGAAGCCTGGCAAACGCGGGAGCTAAAACCACCGGAAACGTGGAAGTGGCCGCTTCCGCCGGAACGCAGGGCGCCCTGAACACCATCAATCTGGGCGGTCTGTCCGGCTCCATGGTCGGCTCCATCGTCATGGAAGACTACTCCCGGCTCACCGGCATCTCCGGCGGCCTGGACATGACGGGAAAGACGGTGACGCTGAAACTGGATTCCGGCAGCCTTACCGCGGGCGGAACAACCGGGCAGGGCGTCATTGATGCGGACAGCCTGACGCTCTCCGCCGCCAACACGACCATCAACCTCAGCAACCAGGGCGTCCTGGACCTGCTCTCCGCCAACCGGGATTCCGCCGACGGCGTAGGGCTGGTGCTGACGACGGGAACGCTGACCGTGGACAACTACAAGCAGATAGCCTTCTCCCCGCTTCTGGCCTCCCTCGGTTATGCCGTGACGGAAGTCCTGGGCGCGGACGGAACGCTGATGGTCAGCGGCAATACGGACCTCGTCTACCTCGTGGACACCACGCCCAACTCGGACAACCCCAACATCAGCGACTACGCCGCCCTGGATCCCTACAAGGCCGTGGGCATCAACGGAACCACGCTCAATGTAAGCCTGAACGGTGCTCCTGAAGCCTCCCGGAACGGAGACGGCCTGAAAGTCAGCAACCTGATCGGCAGCAATGGCGCTCTGGTGGTGACGAATACGGCGGCGGACGCTGCCGCCAACCATGCCGTGGTGGACCTGATCCAGAACGTGGACGCCGGAGGCAACAGCTACGGCGGCACCATCAGCGGGGACCATGTGGACTTTATCAAGAAAGGAGCGGAAACCCTCACCGTGGAAGGCAGCTTCACCGGAAATGACTCCATGCTGAGCTCCACGGAAGGGAACATTGTCCTGAACGGTACGGGCAACAGCCTCACTACGCTGGAGCTCGCCGGGGGAGACATCACGCTGGGCGGCAGGAATGACGGCGCCTCCCGCGTGACGACGGTGGAAAACCTGGCCTCCGGCACGGGTGGAGGAACCCTGGACCTGGGCCGCGGCGCCCAGCTGGTCCTCACCGGCCAGCAGGCCGGCAGCCATGTGACTGATGTGACCATCTCCGGTGACGGCACGCTGACCCTCGGAGGAATGGGAACGGACTCCTCCCTGACGCTGGGCAACGGCTCCTCCCTGGACGGCGTTCTGCTGGACATCCGGGAAGGTTCCGCGCTTTCCACCGCGGCCGGCTCCGTGAATACGGTCTCCGGCCTGACGGGCGGGGGCGCCCTGAAGCTGAGCGGCGCGGAAATGACGGTGGACTCCTCCGCCTCCCATACCTTCACCGGTACGCTGGACGGCGCATCCGGAACGCTCAACGTCAAATCCGGCAACGGCAGCGTGCAGACCATCAAGGGTGCGGGCAATGCCGGCTACAACCTGAACGTGAGCGACGGCGGCGCGCTGACCCTGGCCGGCGCGGCTGCGGAAGGCGGTAATCCCGCCCAGGCTGCCTACAAGGGCATTACAGTGAACGGAGGCACGCTCAACATCGGCAGTGCGGACGCTCCCAAGACCCAGTTGACTCTTGGCACGGACGGCTTGAGCGTGACGGGGAACAGCACGGTTACCATCACCACGTCCTCCACCACGGTGGATGGCCTGGGGAACCCCTTCGTCACCTCCAGCGGAAACATTACGCTGGGCGACGGAACGGGAGAAGTGACGCTGGTCATGACCAACCTGGACACCCTGGTGACGGGGAGCACGGAAACGCTGAACATGGAACTGTTCAAGACGACGGACGGCGCGCTGGTATCCCTGGGCGACAACGTCACCCTCCAGGACATGATCCTCAGCTCCCTGTATGAAAACCTGTCTCTGACCACGAATGACAGCATGACGGCCATCATCCTCACCGGCACGGCGCGCACGGAAAACATCTTCCGTGACTCCTCCCTGACGCGGAACGCGGCCACCGGGGCGGACCTGCTGTGGAACTCCCGCTACCATATGGAGGAAGGCACCACCCTGCGCGACTTCTACACCTCCGTTCTGCTCTCCCAGAACGCGGGCGACTACTCCGGCGCGGCCCGCAAGCTGGCCGCCGCCGCGGGCAGCACGGTCACCAGCCTGGGCATCGCCCAGCGTGACTCCCTGCGCGACCAGATGGGCTGGATCCGCAACCGCGTGGCGCAGATGGGCGTGAACCCCGCGTACGTCCATGAGGACATGCCGTACTTCCACATGTGGATGCAGGGCACCGGGTCTTATGCCAAGCTGGACACCAAGGGGGATGAAAGCGGCTATGAGCTCACCACCTGGGGCGGAACGGTAGGCATGGACGTGGACATCAACGACAACTTCACCGCTGGCGCGGCCTTCACGGCCAACTACGGAAGCCTCACGGCGAATGCGGCGGATACCGCGGACGGTGACCTGGACAGCTACTACGTCAACCTGTTCGCCCGGTACCAGTCCCGTAAATGGTCCCACCTGCTTATCCTGACGGGCGGCTGGAATGATGCCAAACTCACGCGCACGGTGGATTACGGCTCGGGCTCCTACCAGGCCCACGGCAGTACCACCGGGTCCGGCTTCGGCGCCATGTACGAGCTGGCGTACGACATCGCCCTCAATGAAGACAAGAGCGTGATTCTCCAGCCCCTGTTCAACGCCTCCATCGTGACGACGCGCATGGACGGCTACAGTGAAAGCGGCTCCGCCGGAAATGCCGGGCTGAGGGTGGAGGACCAGGAACTGACCACGGCCGCAGTCGCCGTGGGCGCCAGACTCTCCGGCCTCATGGGCTCCAACGTCTTCGGGCGTGAAGCGCTGGGTGAAATCCGGGTGAACGTCTCCCAGGACATGGGCGACCGCCGCGGGCAGGCCAATGTGGGCTTCCTGGCGGACCCCTCCTACACGCGTCCGGTGTACGGCGCCAAGGTGGGAAGCACGGCCTTCCAGGCCGGTGTGGGGTTGAGCGTCCCCGTAGGCACCCAGGGCGTCATCTTCGTGGACGGCAATGCGGACATCCGCAGCGGTTCCAGCTCCATCAACGGAAGCATCGGCTACCGCTACAACTTCTAAAGGAAGAAAACGTCAGTTAATCAGAAGGCCGCTGCGGAATAATCCGCAGCGGCCTTCTTCGTGAATGGGCGGGATTTCTTTATAGGATAACGTGAAGAGTGATTTCCGCCCTCTCATGGGCGGCTTACTTCCATTCCCATTCAACGGGCGTTTCCATGTCCGGCCTCAGCGCCTGGCGGACCGGGCAGCTCATGGCCGTTTTTTCCAGCATGGAACGGAGGGGATGGCTGCTTTCCAGGGGCATTACGGCCTTCAGCTCAATCTTTTCAATCCCCTTGGAGGATTCCACCGCGCGCGCCAGAACGCGCATGCCTTTCAGGTCCACGCCCTTTCTGGCCGCGACCACGGAAACCAGGCTCATCATGCAGGAGGCGAGCGTGGAACCGAGCATCACGCCGGGGGAGGGAAACTCCGCGCGGCCTTCAAAAGAGGCGGGCAGGTCCGTGGCAAAAGTGATGTTGGAGGGAATGTAGGTGGTTTCACAGCGGAATTGCCCGACGTTCTCCGTCTCGGAGGTGTAATGAGTATCAGTCATAGGAGTGTGACAGCGGAACCCTGGATCGAGTTCACCTGAATTTGGTTATTTTTTTAGTTGGGCCGTCGCGGAAATCCGATTTGCAGGGGTGCCGGTCCATTCCGGCATGCGCGGCAAAGCCCCCCCTTATCCCCGTTCTCCTGTGCTTGCCAGGAAATCAATCCTGATCTGATGCAGCCCTTCACCGAGCTTCATCACCATCCGTTCCTTTCACGATGATGGCGTGGCTGTCAACGGAATCTTCACGCAGTGACTTGATCTGCCGGTATTCTTCCGAAGAAAAGCAGCGTTCCAGGCTTTCCCTGGAGGGAAAACGGATGACGATCACGCGGTCCGGCTTCCACCCGGAGCTCAGCGGAATGACCTCATTGGTCCTGACCAGGTATTCGCCGCCGTGTTTTTCAACAATGGGCTTCACTTCCCGGATGTAGGAATCGTATGGAGTGTCTGCATCGGAGCTTAAAGAAACCGTTACGATAAAATAATAGCTCATATCCTTCCTTTCCCTGGTGGCCGGCCCCTGTGCGGCTGCCATGAAATGCTCCGTGGGGAATTCGCAGTTTTCATGATTCGCCGGAAGCGTCCGGTGCCTTGACAGGGAGACTAAAGCCGGAGGGCTTTGCTGTCAATCCGTCTTCCGGGCTTGCCCGGACCCGTGGCGCCTCCTTGTTTGTGGGAATCGCTTTACAAGGGCAGGGGCCCTTGTTTCCGGGGATGCGGTTATCAGGAGAACGGATGGGGAGGGAGGTTTCCCCGGCTTGAACGGAAAAGCTTACGGAGTGTGTTCCGGGTGCCCTTCCGCCAGAATGCGCCGGATGGGTTCCGCGTAAAGCTCCGGCTCCAGCAGGAAGGAATCGTGCCCTTTTGTGGAAACGATGGTATGGAACTCCACGGGAATGCGCGCGGATTCCAGCTGCGCCACAAAATCCTGCTGTTCCGCCGGGCGGAAGCAGCAATCCGTATCAATGGAAAAGACGAGCGAGGGAATTCCTGCGCGGCGGAAGCCTTCCAGAGCGGTTTTAAACGTTCCGTCCGGAGCGTGGTCGCGGATGTCGAACTCCGCCCACATGTCCGCAATGCGGATGTAGGCGTTCGCGTCAAAGCGTTCCGCAAACTTGGTCCCCTGGTGCAGCATGTAGCTCTGTGTGCTGCGGGTGGGCGTCATCCATGTGAGCAGTCCGGACTTGCCCCCCACTTCCTTTCTGGCGCGCTGTTCCAGGCCTTCCTGGTATACGAACGACTTGTGGCCGATGATGCGCGCGAACGCCAGCCCCTTTTTGGGGGCCGGTCCCTGGTAATAGTCGCCCCCGCGGAAATCCGGATCAAGCTCGATGGCCAGGATTTGTTCAAACAGGGACAAACGGTGTTCAATGGAAGCCCGGTAGCCGGAGCCGATGGAAATGAAGCTCCGGACCCGTTCCGGGAACTGGCACGCGAAGCTGAGGGCGATCAGGCCGCCTACGGACGGTCCTGCCAGATGGATGCGTTCTATTCCCAGGCTGTCCAGCAGAAGAGCCTGGAGGCGCGCCTGGTCCGCCGCCTCCACATGCGGGAAACGGGAGCCGTAGGGCAGGCCGTCCGTAGGGGATGGGCTGGCCGGTCCGGTGGTGCCGTAGCAGCCCCCCAGGTAATTGGCGCAGATGATGCAGAAGCGGTCCGTATCCAGCGGCTTGCCGGGGCCGATGATGCTGTTCCACCAGCCCTCGTGGTTTTCCGGCTTCCAGAGGGACCCGGTGCCCGGAACTTCCGGATTGTAACCGTAGGCGTGCTGGCTGCCGGAAAGAGCGTGGAACAGCAGGATTACGTTGTCCTTCTCCGGCGTCAGGGCGCCGTACTGCTCGTAGGCCACGCGCACCTTGTCCAGCACGGCGCCGTTCCGCAGGGAAAAGGAGCCGGGCAGGTCCAGAAATCTGGTTTGGACGGTGGGAAGCTGCATGGATGTGCGGGAAGGGGCTTTGTCAGCAAAAAAAGACCGGCACCCGGCGGGCGGCGGTCTTCTTGAAATCTGTGTTGGGCCAGGGTTTACTTGACGCCCTTCTTGGAAAGACGCGTACCTGCCGTGGCGCCCTGGCGGGCTTTAAACTTGGGATTGCTCTTGCAAATCACATACAGCGTGCCCTTGCGCTTCACGATTTGGCAGTCTGCGTGGCGGCGCTTCATAGAGGCTAAGGAAGAAAGAACTTTCATGGTGTGTAACTCCGGTTTGGTGTTCGGTTCGGGAGACGGAATATACCGTTTGGTTAAGAATTGTAAAGTCATTTCTTTACCAAAAGTAAAATTGCAGTTCCGGACGAACTGCTTCTGCGGCTTGCGGAAGAGAAGATAGTACGCATGGACGGATTTGTAATCCGAAGTCAAGCCTACAAAATTGAAAGAAAAAAGGTTTGGGCAAATTTCGCTTGCCGGTGCCCGGTGATTTTGCGGCTCCGTCGCCTGGGAGCGGAAGGCTCCCGCCTTTCGTGGTTGAAACCCGTTCTGTAGCGCAGCGGAAGCTTCCGTTCAATAACCGTTGCCGCATACCGCCTGGCTGGGGAAAGGAGCTGGGTAATATCAATTAAGGTTCGTACCCACGATGCCGGAGTTTCGCGAAGGACAGCTTTTCCCGACTGTAGAATCAATACCGGATTACAAATCCGGTATTGGTTTTGCATGGAAGGGAAGGTTCTGGATATTCCCTTCAACCAACTGACGATCAACTCTGTTTAAGATAATGAAAAAGACATTCTTAACCATCATGCTGGCTGCCGGCATTGGTTCCGCCTGCGCCGCAACTGCCGCCGCCTGGGAATTTTCTTCCGGCACTCCCTCGGAACAATTCATGACGGGAAGCGGCATCAATCTGGAAGGATGGAGCATTTCCTCCCCGGTCAATTCAGCGGCTTCCTATACGGACTGGGCGACGGTGACGGGCGGGGACCGCAACATTTCTACGCAGACGGTGGGCATGTGGCTGGATTTGTCCTCCCTGGGGTCTGCCGCCACTATTTACAGCTTTGGAGAGACGGGTTCTCTCCGCGGCCTCCAGCTTGTTTACAACGGGGACGGCACGTTTACTTCCAGGAGAACGGGAGAAGCGGGCCAGACCTTCACCATTGGGCAGGACGTCATTGACGGAGGATGGTTCAACCTCTCCATGTCCCTCAGTACGGATACCACCACCCGGAAAACGGATTTCCAGATTTTCCTGAACGGGGAAAACATCGTGGATACCCCCCAGTTGTTCGCGGGGCTCAACGGCGGCCAGAACGGAACCGTGACCGTCGGCGGAGGCACGACGGATGAACATTCCTTCAGCATCGCGGATTTCAAGGCTTATGGTACCGCATTGACGGGACAGGAAATCAAGGAGGCGTGGAACATGGTTCCCGAACCAGCGGCCGCCTCCTTGAGCGTTCTGGGACTGATGGCGCTGCTGGTGCGCCGCCGGAAGTGAGAGAGGCGGAAAAAATACATTTCAAACGGCAGGCAGCAGGGCGGACATTTCCGGTGGGAATGTCCGCTTTTTTATTGTTTCACGGAACTGTTGCAGAAAGACGGCTCTTCTTTTTCCAATGGCGGCTCTGGGCCGCCATGTACTGGTGAGTTTCTGTTTTTCCCGGCCCTTCCTTCGGACGTGCGGATGTCATGTAAACGGTATCCGCTGTCCGGACGGGATACATCTTTTCCATGATCTGCTGCGGTCCGGGTCCCTGTATGGCCCCGGGCTGCAGCTTGCGGCAGTTGCAGCCTTCCGGAAACTTTTTCCTGCATTTGGAGGAGTAACAGTTCATGGTGAAATCCGGAACGGGACGGGAGGGCGGTGCAGTTTCCGTTCCGGCAGCGGTTCTTTTCCGCCGTGGGAAGGAAGCATGGAACGGGGCTTCCCGGGACGGCAGGCCGCCGGAACGCGGGAAGGAAGCCGCATGCGGGAGAATAAAGGGTTTGTGGACCGGAAGGGATTCGTATAAAATGTTCTCCGGTTTTCTTATGACGAGCTCCCCTTCATCCTCTCCTTCCCGCCCTGCATTTGCCCATCAGCTGGGAATGAAAGGATTCCTGATCATGGAAGGGCTGCTGAAGCTCGTGGGCATGAAAACGCTTTACCGCCTGGGGCGCGTGGCGGGCGGCGTGGCGTGGTACTTGCTGCCGCAACGCCGGAAAATTGTGGAAAGAAACCTGCGCATTGTGCTGGATCCGGCCCTGCGCGGCAGGGAACTGCAAAAATTGAGCAGGGAAAATTTCAAAAGGACGATAGCCAATTTCCTGTGCTCCGCGAAGACGGCCACCCTGACGGATGAGCAGTTGAAAAAATGCGTCACCATCGCGGGGCATGAAGAATTTGCCGCTCCTGCGGCGGAAAGGCGCGGGCAGGTATGCGCCATAGCCCATTCCGGCAACTGGGAGGCGCTGGCGAGGATACGCGTGTTCTTTCCAGAAGTGGAACGTTACGGGTCCATGTACCGCCAGTTTGACAACCCGCTGATGGAGGAATACGTATACAAGCGGCGCACGGAGCGGGGCACGCGGATGTTTTCCAAGGAAGGCGGCATCAAGGCTCCCATGAAGATGGTCAAGGAGGGCGGCGCCCTGGGTGTGCTGAGCGACCAGTTCGTCTGGGAGGGGGTGTATGTCCCCTTCTTCGGCAAGGTGACCGGCACGACGCCGTTGCCCGCTTTGCTGCGGAAGAGGACGGGAGCGGATATGGTAGCCATCGCAGTACGCACGGATTCTCCCGGACACTGGATAGCGGACATGGGGAACGTGGTGGATTTTTCCAACTCGGACGGTTCCCTGGCGGGGGACACCATTGAAGTGAACCGGAGCCTGGAAACGTTGATCCGCAAGTCCGTTCTGGACGTGTTCTGGATGCACCACCGCTGGAAGTCCATCGACCGCTTTGCTCCGCAGGATAAAAAAACGGACGGCCTTCTGGAAAACATGGAGCTGCAGCCGTACCGCATTCTGGTGGCTGTTCCCAAGGCGCTGGATGAAGCCCTGGTGACCGTTCCCCTGGTCCGTGCGCTGAAAGCCGTCCGGCGCGACATGCAGGTGAACGTCATCTGCCCGTCCGCGCAGGCGGGGGTATGGAAGGCGGTGCCGGAAGTCACCCATGTTCTGCCGCACGATTCCCTGAATCAGCTCCGGGAGGCGCTGGCCGCGGATGAATTTTACAATGACGGTCCGCTGGACCTGGGCGTCATGCTGGACCAGGACATGGAAACGCTCAAGGCGCTGGAACCGTACGGGCCCATGACTGTCTCTTATACACATCTGACGCTGCCGACGACTAGTCGAGTGTAGAT
>ENA-OZJV01000923-OZJV01000923.1-human-gut-metagenome-genome-assembly--contig:-NODE-923-length-13114-cov-4.866988_pt1 | contig 13114 bp, 10 predicted proteins | sample MGYA00244179_ERZ653756 | MGnify/ENA primary metagenome ERZ653756 (study PRJEB26926, sample SAMN06165332) | human gut metagenome | biome: ENVO:00009003; feature: ENVO:2100002; material: ENVO:00002003...
GCTGACTACCGATCTGGGTTGCCATACGGATGCGTTGACTCTCGCCCCCCGATAACGTCGCCGAAGCACGGTTCAACGCGAGATAGTCCAATCCGACATCTAACAGGAATTTCAGACGTGAACGGATCTCCTTCAAGATTTCGACAGCAATCTGCCTCTGCTTAGGATTCAACTGCTCCTCGACACCCTCCAACCACTCATACAATTCAGAGATATCCATTGCCGAAAGTTCGGCAATATTCTTTCCGGCTATCTTATAATGCAGCGCTTCCTTGTTCAACCGCTGCCCGTTACACTCCGGGCAGGTAGTCATCCGTATAAACTGTCCCGCCCATTTCTGTGCGGAAGCAGAAGCCTCGCTCTCCTGCTGCATCAGGATATATTTGGCAACACCTTCATACGACAGGAAATAATTGGAAGTGCCCAACGAATCGTTTTTAATTTGCAAACGTTCGTCAGTCCCGTTCATGATCTCATCGACCGCTTCTTCCGGGATATCTTTGATAGGGGTCTTCAACGTTACGCCATATTTCTCGCAAATAGCTTCGATCTGCCAAAATATCAGGGAGTTTTTATATTTTCCCAACGCCACAATCCCACCGCTGTAAATGCTGAGCGAGGTATCGGGGACGATTTTGTTCATGTCCAACAAATTGACCTGTCCCAATCCTTTACATTTCGGGCAAGCACCCTGCGGAGAGTTGAACGAGAAATTATGGGGAGCCGGTTCGCTGTAAGACAAACCCGTCACCGGATCCATCAGCCGACGGCTGAAATGGCGCACTTCGTCCGTCTCGGCATCCAGCACGAGTACCAGGCCGTCACCCTGCTTCATAGCGACACGCAGGCTTTCTTTCAAACGACGTTCGTCCGATTCCGAAACGATCAGTTTATCGACCACAACCTCGATACTGTGCATCTTATACCGGTCGAGCTTCATGCCATGAAAGATCTCCTTCATCTCACCATCCACCCGGACATTCAGATAGCCTTTTTTCCGCATCTGTTCGAAAAGTTCCTTATAATGTCCCTTACGGTTACGGACAAGCGGAGCGAGCAAGTAGGTCTTCTTCCCCTTATACTGGTTCATAATCAGTTCCAGCGTCTGCTCCTCGGTGTATTTCACCATCTTCTCGCCACTCAAATACGAATAAGCCTCTCCCGCCCTTGCATAAAGCAGACGGAAAAAGTCATAAACCTCGGTAGTCGTCCCCACTGTAGATCTCGGATTCTTGTTTGTTGTTTTCTGCTCGATCGAGATAACAGGGCTCAGGCCAGTGATCTTATCCACATCCGGCCGTTCCATATTTCCCAAGAAGTTACGCGCATAAGCGGAGAACGTCTCCACATAACGGCGTTGCCCTTCCGCAAAAATCGTATCAAAAGCCAAAGACGATTTACCACTACCGCTCATACCGGTAATTACGGAGAGCTTGTTACGAGGTATGTCGACATCTATATTCTTCAAATTATGGACACGCGCGCCTAAAACGGAAATACGGCCGCCTTCCAATGCATTCTTATCCTTCATCGTTTTTCAGTTTTCTTATTTCACCACCCAGGCCGGATTATGCACATAGGTGTTAGGCGTTTTATAATACATATCAGATTCTTTCGGGATCCGGATCGTATATGTTTTTCCTGCCGTCAGCAATTTACGATCTCGCAACCAGGGATTGAAACGTTTCAGATCGGCATAAGTGATACCATTCTTTTTGGCGAAACCGGACAAATCCTGAATATCCGTCGAGACGGCAACACTCTCGCATGCGATCGGTTTATACAGATCCTGCGCTCTTAGCACGAACCCATATTTATAAGGAGCTTCAAATATCTGCTTGATAGCCATGATACGATAGACATAGCGGGTTGTTTCCTCCACCAGCCAGAGGTCAAACGAACTGTCTGCATCCTGCTTGACAAGTTCTCCCGAAATACGTCCCATACCGGCATTATAGGAAGACGCGACCATCGCCCAGTCTCCATATTTTTCATAAGCCGCTTTCAGATAACGACAGGCTGCTTCGGTCGCCTTTGTCACATCGCAACGTTCGTCAACCGTAGGTGTTATCGTCAACCCGTACTGCCGGGCCGTTCCTTCCAACAACTGCCAAGTTCCTACTGCCCGTGCAGGCGATGAGACACGCGGATCGAGATGGCTCTCGATCACCGCCAGATACTTGAAATCGTCCGGAATGCCGTTAGCCTTCAGAATCGGTTCGATGATCGGGAAACAGCGGTTTGCGCGCTTAATCAGCAGCATGGTAGTAGAATGGAAATAGGTAAAGCTACTCAATTCCCGGTCAAAACCTTCATGCATATTATAACGCGTCAAATCGATATCTTTTCCGCAAAAAGAGACGGAAGAAGGAATATCAGGCGACATGGTCACCGATGAAACGACCGGACGTTGTTCTTTCACTTTTTCCGAATCACTCGAACCAATGGAAAGGCAGGCGGTCAGGCACACAGCACTTCCCACCACAAAACCGGCTATACTATTACTGTTCAATAATTTCATCATCAATCTTCTTGGGTCTAAGAATATTTATAGAACCTTTTTTATTATATTTAATACCATCCGATCCCACTGCATCTATCACATAAAAATAGACACCGGGAGCAACATATTTTCCTCCTTTTTTGCCATCCCACCCTTCAGCCGGGTTGGTAGAATGGTACATCTGTACCCCCCACCGGTTGAATATCCAGCACTTATAGGTCACAAGCGATTTGTAGGCGACACGAAACTCATCATTGATACCGGGTGTCGTACCGGGCGAAAAAGCGTTCGGGATCTGAAGTTCCGATTCAGCAATCTTGATTTCAATAGAATTGGAGACCGCCTCGCATTCTCCCGTCGCGTTGCTGACAGTGGCAACCGCCGTATAATCACCTTTCTCCGTAAACGTATAATCGATCTCCTCATCCCTATATTCCACCAGCGGATTCTCAGCTCCGTTTTCCTGGTCGCTCCTATATATCTTCCAGGTATACAGCGTCGCTACCGGATCATTGGCATACGCCCGAAAAGTGACCGTTGCCGGAGCGGAAATATATTCCCCGTCTCCCGCTGTCATATTCTCCGCATTATCCATCATAAACGTCGTATCGACATGCACCTCTACGGCCACCGCCTGGTAGGTATCCGAGGTGATCGATTTCTCCACTCCAAAATGTTTTGCAAACTGATCACCGGAAAGAGTGACTTCCGTATCGCACAACGGAATTGTATTGTTATCGCTTATCTTTACCGAATATGGTCCTTCCGTCAATACTCTTTGCACGTTCTTAGGCGAAAAATACTTGTTGTCTTCAGACCACTCCAATGTTTGATACGCGACATCGAACTCCCGCTTCACCGTCATCCGGCTTCCCGACGGGGTATAATAATACATAACCGGGACAGCAGGAGAACCTTCCAGCCAAAAGCCGTCACAATTCCCTTTGACTGTAATACGCTCGACATTAAAAGCGTATTTACTATAATCGATAATCCACACATACCAACCATTCAAGCCGGAAGCCGGGTCCTCCACATAATACCCGGCATCCTCCTCTATATTCCGGATAACGGATGTCGCCCCGTTCTGTTCACATGAAACGGGCTCCCGGTCCAAGGCCTTTTGCTTATATCGATACCATTGATGATTGGCTGACGAGGATGTATAGCTAATCTCCACATTCTCCATTCCATACACCAGATAAATCCGTATACGATTCCCTGGATTTTCCAACAAATAAGGGGTTCCACTTCCTCCTGTAACCGTATATTGCTGTGCCTGAATGGCCAACACCACAAACAAGAAACAAATCAATCCTCCCAGTTTCCTAATTTCCGTTCTTAGCATATACATAACCTAATTAGCTTACAAAATTACTATTTTATACGGATTTATACGGAGATAAATGCCTTTTTATTGTATTATCCGGACTTCAATCCTTCAAAAACCATTGCTTTTATACCATACAATATCCACAGTTGTCACACACTAGCCTCTTCTACAATTTCAGAAGAATGATTCACGCATAAATAATAGCCTAAAAGGGAAAAATTACAGGCTATAGGCTATTCATCAAAAGCCTATAGCCTATTTGGGAAAAGGTACTAGACTTTTTGAAAGAAAGTACCTATCTGTTTGAAAAGGAATGCCTACCCATTTGGATAGCAACAAGTATCCATTTTAAAACATATATGCTTTGATTTCAAAACACCTATGTTTCGCATTCAAAACATATATGTTTTAAACAAGGGATAAATATCCGGCAACCCCTTCCGCACACCGTTCACCATCAATAGCGGCAGAAACGATTCCGCCTGCATAGCCGGCACCTTCGCCGCAAGGGAAAAGGCCTTTCAAGGTTATATGCTGGTAGCTTTCCTTGTCGCGCAAGATACGGACGGGAGAAGAGGTACGGGTTTCCACCCCGATCATTACTGCATCGTTGGTCAGGAAGCCTTTGGAGACTTTACCGAAATGGCGGAAGCCCTCGCGCAAGCGACCGGTGACGAACTCCGGCATCCAGAAATGCAGCGGAGATGCCAGCAAGCCGGGTGTATAAGAGGATTCGGGGAGATCGAAAGAGTTTTTCTTATTCACGAAATCAACCATCCGCTGTGCAGGGGCGGTTTGCTTCATCCCACCGTTCAGCCAGCAAAGTTCTTCCAAACGTTCTTGGAAAGCCATCAACGCTAATGGAGAATCCGACTCTACCCTCTCTCCATTATTCATTATTAATTCTTCATTATTCATTAGCGAAGTATAGTCTTCCGGGCGTACCTCCACCACCATGCCGGAGTTCGACCAGCGGGAACCACGATTGGAAGGAGACATTCCGTTGACCACTACCTGCCGAGGACCGCTTGCTGCCGGGACAACGAATCCACCGGGACACATGCAAAAAGAATAGACTCCACGCCCGCCGGACTGCGCCACAAAGCTATATTCGGCTGCCGGCAGATAGTTGCCTCTGCCTTCCTTGCGATGATATTGTATCTGGTCGATCAACATCTGCGGATGTTCCAGTCGGACACCGACAGCAATGCCTTTGGCCTCGATCGGGATTTGCCGGTCATGGAGGTAACGATACACGTCGCGGGCGGAATGGCCCGTTGCCAGAATGACCGGCCCTAAAAAACTTTCGCCCGTATTCGTTTCAACCCCTATGACTTCCTCCCCTCGGATAACCAAGGCGTCCATTCGTGTCTCGAAACGGACTTCCCCGCCACAACGGATGATCTGCTCGCGGATATTCTCGATCACACGCGGTAACTTGTCCGTACCGATATGCGGATGGGCATCAGCCAAGATCGAGGTACTCGCCCCGAACTGGCAGAAAACATTCAGAATCTTATCGACCGAACCCCGCTTCTTACTGCGAGTGTAAAGCTTGCCATCAGAATAGGCACCGGCTCCCCCTTCTCCGAAGCTGTAGTTGGATTCTTCGTCCACTTTATGCTCGCGACTGATCAAGGCGATATCCTTTTTACGTTCGCGCACGTTCTTCCCGCGTTCGATCACGACCGGACGCAGGCCAAGCTCTATCAGGCGAAGGGCGGCAAACAAACCACCCGGTCCCGCTCCTACCACCACGACAGGTTTCCCGGCCGACACGTCTTTATATTCCACCGACCGGAATTCCGGTTCGTCCGGCACCTCATCGATAAAAGCACGCAGCTTGACATTCACAAAGATAGTCCGCTGACGTGCATCGATGGAACGCTTCAGCACACGGACAGCGTGAATGTGCGGGACAGATGTTCCCGTTTCACGGGCTACCACCTGCTTCAACGACTGTTCGCTGACTGCCTCTTCGGGCAGTATACGGAGTTGTAATTCTTGTATCATCGTTATTTCTTTAAATTCAAATAAAAAATCAAACCGGCCTGCGCCCTGTATCCGCTCCAGTCCACTTTAAAATCCGAATACCGGCTCTTAAGGTTCTGCTTTACGGCATCCCATTCATAAGCAATGTTCACATTCAGCGCGACGTGACGGCACAGACCGAACTTGATACCGAAAGCAGGCTCCGCAAAGAAATTCTTGCTGGGAAAATGACCTTCCTGCAGATATCCGGCTGTGGGAACGGATTCGATAAACAGACGATTTGCCTCGTGCACTTTGTTCAGCACGACACCCGTCGAAAACTGTATGTACGGTTCGAATGTAAAGATACTAATTTCTTCCTTAACCAAACGGAAACGGTAAAAGGCTCCGAACTTATATCCTTTGTTGCGCAACTCGAAGTTGCAAGAACCGGAATAATCCGTTATCCCCTTCTTGCCTGCCGTATTCATATAGTTGAAAAGAACTCCCGCATGATGGCGGCTCCATTCAAGCCCGACACGGGTGTCCTGTGTCACATAACCGGGGAAATTATCCGTAACCTGCGCATTGCTTACGGGAAGTTCCATCTTATTCAAAAAATCCTCCATATCGGACATCTGGTACGAGCCATGTCCGATATTATATTCGACTGTCAGCGACTGAGCCTGCCCAAGACGACCGAAGAAGAACAGCAGGGCTATAAACAACAATACCTTTTTCATCTCTTCGGGTAGTTTTCAAGGTTAAACGTATAATTAGCATTCTCATATCCCCAATTATCGACGGGAGAGAAACGCAACTCAACCATGCCTGCTTCCTGTCCGGCAAGAGGAAACTCCGTCACGCCATCCGTCACCTTTTCCGCCACGACTTCACCTCCGTAGACGACATCGACTGCCGAACGGTAAGGATATGTCCAAGACAGACGTACACGGTTCTTTGTCCTATATTCTACCTGAACCTGCGGTTTGGCCTGCTCCAAGTCAAGCGATCCAAGCGAACGGGGACGGTCGGCTTCCGCTTTGAAATAGAGATAGACCTTGTATGTTCCTTTCTCACCGGCATATCGTTTATCGGCATATGAATGAATATCAAAATCCGACCTTCTCGTAGTATAGATATAATTAGCCCCCTTCTTCAGCGTAGTAAACTCAATCCGGTAATGATCGAACCCGTCACGAAACGCCTCATCCACCTCCCAAGAGATTTCAATCAGTCCTTCTTCATTCACCCGATGCAGCAAAGGAAGTTCCGTCTCGGTACGCGCATTTACCTTGAGAGGCCAACTGCGCTTTTCCACATAATGTTCAATCCCGACCTGCCCGGCAACCGTCCCGCTGTTCATACGGGCAATAATCTCGCACGACAATTCATAAGAGCCATTCGGTATCAGGTCTACATCCAACCGGAAATCACACTGTGTCCCATTGCTTTCCCAGACCATTTCACCCAAGCGGATGATCTGTTTCTCAATTTCGAATCCGGGCAACGGATCGATCTGGCAAACAGCATCACCACTGTTTTCCACCACAAAGGTTCCGTTTTCCACATCATGGATAAACGGGCCATAGAAGTCCACACTCATCGCGACCGAATCGACCTGCCGCTTTTCAAAATCCATAAAATTCTCCCCTAACTGGTACTCGCAGCTTATAAACAGGAAGAAAATACTCACAAATAGATAAACAACACTTTTATTCATATACATATAAACTTATCCGAACAATTGCCGGAAAGCCTCTTCTACCTTGCGCACTTGCACAATTTGCATCTTGCACTTGGACGTGTCGAAGCCTTTCAGGTTATTGTGCGGGATGATAATGCGCGAGAAACCTAATTTTTCCGCTTCCAGGATACGCTGCTCGATGCGGTTCACCGGACGGATCTCGCCCGAAAGTCCCACCTCGCCACACATACAGATACCCGGTTCGATTGAAATGTCGAGACTGGAAGAAAGAACCGCACTGATCACCGCCAAGTCGATCGCCGGATCGTTCACCTTTAGTCCGCCGGCAATATTCAAAAAGACATCTTTCTGTATCAACTTGAACCCAGCACGCTTTTCGAGTACCGCGAGCAACATATTCATACGTCTGAGATCAAACCCCGTCGCGCTGCGCTGTGGGGTCCCGTAAACGGCCGAACTCACCAGCGCCTGCGTCTCGATCAAGAAAGGACGGATCCCTTCGATCGCCGCCGCAATAGCCACTCCGCTCAGCCCTTCGTGATTCTGCGTCAATAGCAGTTCGGAAGGGTTACTGACTTCTCGAAGCCCGTCTTGGCGCATCTCGTAGATGCCTAATTCAGCCGTACTTCCGAAACGGTTCTTGATGCTCCTGAGTATCCGGTACATATAATGCTGGTCACCCTCGAACTGAAGGACAGTGTCAACGATATGTTCAAGAACCTTCGGCCCGGCAATGCTTCCTTCCTTATTGATATGGCCGATCAGGAGGACGGGTGTGCCACTCTCTTTCGCATATTTCAGGATGGCAGCACTACACTCACGTACCTGCGAAACACTTCCGGGAGAAGATTCGACCACCTCCGTATAAATCGTTTGTATCGAGTCGATAATCAGGAGATCAGGTTGAACGTTACGGGTCTGGACAAATATCTGTTCAAGATTGGTTTCGCAGAGGATGAAGCAATCCGGGTTCTCATGCATGATGCGGTCGGCACGAAGTTTCAACTGGCGGCTGCTCTCTTCGCCGGAGACATAAAGCGTGCGGGGTCCCTTCAGTCCCAAGACGGTTTGCAGGACAAGAGTAGACTTACCAATTCCCGGTTCGCCGCCGATCAGGACCAGTGATCCTTTCACCAGGCCACCACCGAGGACGCGGTTCAACTCCTGATCACCAAGGTCGATGCGCGTTTCTTCTTCGGAAGTGATGTCCCGAAGCAGTACAGGACGCACAGGACCGGCTCCATCAGGACGGATAAATCCCGCTCCGACACGCTTTCCGGCCGGTTCTTTTGCCACGATCTCCTCGACATACGTGTTCCACTCCCCACAGGAAGGACATTTCCCGATCCATTTCGGAGAATCAGCCCCACAGTTGGAGCAGACATATATTGTTTTTGCTTTTGCCATACCTCTACAACCTTTGTTTTATCACCCGAAAAGATCGAGTGTCAACTGCTTTTTCTCCGCCTCTAACTTACGCAGGTGGCGTTTTCCTTGCGGCGTAACGATTTCCATCTTATCGAAACGGGTACGGATCACAGTTTCGACCGTATAGCTGATATTGACCACTTCACCCAATTCGCTCATCTTCCGCTGTATCTCCAGCACGCAATCAATACACATACCGCTCTTGAAGACAATCTTTTCATCGAACATATCTTTCTTAAAGTCTTCATCGCACATATAGAAGTCGATCGTCTCGCCTCCTTTGTTGTAGATGCCTTTCCAACGGTAACGAGCGTCTTTCAGCACAGGCGAGATGATTTCTATCGTCGCCTTGTTGTCTTTAACCGAAGGCAACTCGTCGGAACGGAGGATGTAATAGTCGAATTGTTCGCGTTTGACCTCCAACGATCCCGAACGGCTACGGTTGTTTTCGTTCAGTTCGCGCAAGGTAAACTTCGTCACCTTCGGATAGCCGCGCACAGCTTCGTAAAAATTCGATTTGCATTTACAGACGCGAGGCGATGCGCTCAGCAACTCCACCAATTCGCGCGTAACGGTTATGCCAGGCGATTTTTTCCTAAGATTCGTACGCAATAAGGCTATTTCGCGCTGCATCTTTTCCTCGTCAGCCGCCGAACGATCCTGGGCCGGCTGCCCGCCGACCAAAAGGGACGGACGTGCCCACACTTGCATAAATAAGTTGAGAAGGACGGAAATCAAACGGCTGTTCTCACCTGCCACCGACCAGATTTCGCGGAATCCCTCCTGCTGAGCAAAAGACTCGCAATAAACCGTCATCTTGATATCCAGCATGTCTGCCAACGTCCGGACAAGCGAGAGTACCTCTTTTTCCGAACGGTGTTTGATCATGGCATCCATGTAGTTGGACTTGTCACTGAAGTAGTATCGCAGTTCGAGTTTGTTATCAAACTTTATCATGACTTACTCTGTTTTTGGTTTTCGATCAAAGAACGGATTTTTCGACGACGCGCTCACCGGGATCGCCATCACGCACTTACAATCGCCCAACATCCCCAAACGCTGTGCAGCCAGACCGGCGCTAAACATCACGCGCGTATCCAGACGCAAATCCGAAGCCGTGGCACAAGCTGAACCGATCGCAATACCCAAGTCCACCGAATTGATCGCACAAGGAACGGCTTCCGGCTTCTCCACGCAAGTCGGGAATCCACAGTGAGCGCAATTCAAGCCCTGCACCTGCTGACGCGTACCAACAATCATGATGGCTTCAGCCTGAAGGATATTGTCGGCATCACGCAGAAAGAATTTCAAACCGGTTTCGCCGGACATGATAACTAATTCTTCGGAAAGGTGTTTGATATCTTCATCCGTCACCATCGCCACTTCAATAATATCGATGCCTTTCCCTTTCGGAGCTGTCCGGGCGGCTGTCATCATCTGACGAACAGCCTGTAACACATGCTCGTGTCGTATTTCTCTTTCGTTCTGTATCATTTTAATATTGGTTTAGCACGAACAAAGATAAATGAATTCTCCGGAAAAACCACACAAAACAGGAGTAACGACACTAAGCTAATATTACCACCATCACAACCCCAGACAGTGATATGCCAGAAAACATTATGATTTCAATACAAAACTTATTTCGTACCTTTGTGTAACATCCCAAATTAAACATTCGTATCATACTATATTATATTTTGATTCATGAAAATAAAATCTATACGTCAATCACCCGAATATCTTGAACACGCCATATCTTATTTTCAGGATAAATGGGCTACAGAAGAATCGGCACCTGTATATGAAGACTGTTTGCGGAATTGTATTAATGCCGGAAATCCCTTACCGCAGTGGTATCTTTTGATTGACAAAGAACAGATAATTGGCTGTGCCGGATTGATAACCAACGATTTCAACTCTCGTATGGATTTATATCCGTGGCTTGCAGCATTGTATATCGAAGAAAACAAACGAGGGTATAACCTTGGACACTTACTGATAAACCATGCCATTGCAGATACAAAATCTTTCAGATTCAAAACATTGAATCTTTGCACTGATCATATCGGATATTATGAGAAATTCGGATTCAAGTTCGAAGGATACTGTTACCATCCTTGGGGTGAAAAAACAAGAATTTATCAAATCCATTTATAACACAATTACCATTATTCATATGAAAAATGTTGTATTATATATTGCAATAAGCCTTGACGGATATATCGCAGATAGCAAAGGATCTGTCGATTGGATAAAAGGGCAAAGCGACTCTTCAGAGATGCCGGACACGTATTCGCCATTCTTCAAAAATATAGACACAGTTATCTTGGGAAAAAGAACTTACGACCAAATAATAACGGAACTATCACCTGACGAATGGCCGTATTCAGGAGCCACAACATACGTTTTCACACACAGCACGTCAATGACAGACACAAAGGACATCAAATTCACAAATGCTAATCCATGCGGACTTATCGGCACCCTTAAGGAGGAAACAGGCAAAAACATTTGGGTCTGTGGAGGTGCAGACATTGTCAACCAATTAATGAAAGAGGATTTAATCGACATATATCATATAGCAATCATACCTGTCATACTTGGAGGTGGTATAAGATTATTTGACACAACCGATAATCAGATAAACCTGCGATTAATCGAGACAGTAAACTACAACGGTATAACAGAAGTGATTTACGAATCAAGATAATGAGATAGTTTCGTATTTGTTTAAAGCATCCTCAAAAAACGCGGACCGACCGGATGGGAATATCCCAAATCCGTTCAATCCGCGTCAAAATAATCGCTAATATAGATTCAAAACGTTTTAGCAACCACCGCCCAACGCCCGGTAGAGAAGGATCTTTTTCCGGCAAAGGTCGGTGATGATGTCGATACGTTCCAACTCGCTATCCAGATAACGTTCGTTGGCGGAGAGCACTTCGAGGAAGCCGACATAGTTCAACTTGAAAAGCTCATTGGCATTGGTGACCGAACGTTGGTGGGCTACGGTTTCCACCTCTTTCAGGCGGACACGCTCCACTTGGTTCAAGCCGGCACAATACAAATCCAATACTTCCGTATAAGCTTTCAAGGCCGTTTCATGATATTGCGACAAGGCAATCCGTTGCGAAGCACGCGCCTCCTCCCACATCGAACGAATCTGGTTCCGCTGGAAAATAGGCGCAGTAATCCCTGCTGCCAGGTCGTAGACCAGCGAAGCGGGTGCAGTAAACCATTTGCCCACGTCAAAGCTATTGAAGCCGCCTCCCGCACCCAGCACCAACGAAGGGTAGAAAGCCGCTTTAGCCGCCATCACATCCGCCTTTGAAGCCAACAATTCCATCTCGGCGGCCCGCACGTCAGGACGCAAGGTCAGCATATTCGCCGGAACACCGTCTGAAAGCGGAAAAGGGATCTGACGCAGTTCTTCAAAACTCATACGCCTGATTTCAAACGGAAAGACACCTAACAGACAGGCTATCGCACGCTCTTTCTCCCCGATCAGTTGGTCATTTTCCAACAGTTTGCTTTCTATCAGTAGCATACGGGCATGAAACTGGTCGACAGCCAACTGCGTCTCAGCTCCCTCCTTCTTCAACTGGCGAGTCAACTCGTACGAACGTTTGGAACTGATATGGGCCTCTTCCAACACATCCCGGCGCTTATCCAAACCGATCAGTTCATAATAGTGGACAGCCAATTCGGAAATCAGGACCGACTGCGCAAAACGGGTTGCCTCGACCGAAGCCATCCAGCGGGCTGCAGCCGCCTGTTTCTTACGTGTCAGCTTCCCCCATATATCCGCCTCCCACTGGAAATTCAGGAAAAGTCCGAAATCGCGGTAAGGGTCTGGGATATGTTTGTCTTTCGACAGGGAAGGAACATTAGTCTCGCTGTTCCCCACACCGTCCATTGTATATTCACCGAAACGGTTGACCGAAGCCCCGATACCGAGACCAACCTCCGGCAACAGTAAGCCTTTTGCCCGTTGCAGGTTGGCCCGGCTCATCGTCACCCGTTCCATGCTTTGCTTGAACGAATGGTTATTCTTCAAAGCGACCTCCACGTATCCCTGCAAGATGGAATCCTGGAAAAACACATTCCACTCCAACGGCTTTACAAATGCAGTGTCATAGGTACTGTCTCTTATACACATCTGACGCTG
>ENA-OZJV01000925-OZJV01000925.1-human-gut-metagenome-genome-assembly--contig:-NODE-925-length-13106-cov-4.974485_pt1 | contig 13106 bp, 10 predicted proteins | sample MGYA00244179_ERZ653756 | MGnify/ENA primary metagenome ERZ653756 (study PRJEB26926, sample SAMN06165332) | human gut metagenome | biome: ENVO:00009003; feature: ENVO:2100002; material: ENVO:00002003...
ACGAGATCATGCCTAGTCTCGTGGGCTCGGAGATGTGTATAAGAGACAGCTGCGGGAGGAACAGACCAGCCAGTCCGCCGCCTTCACGTAGGGATACGGATTTTCCAGTTGCCCCAGCAGGGATATCCTGCCCTGCAAGTTCCCCTCCGCAATCATGCGTTCCAGCGTCTTCCTTTCAGGCCCCTCCCCCAGAATCCAGAGATGGAAGGAGAAGCCCTCCTGAGCCAGATAGCGGCACGCCGTCACCAGCCGGTCAAATCCCTTCTGGCGCACGAGACGGCCGGAAGCGCAGAACAGGACGGCCCCTTCCGGACGTTCCGGAACGGATTTCCCCGCCTTTTCCCGGACGCGCGGAACGTCCACGGGGTTGTAAACCACCCGCGCATCCTGCAACGGACCAGCCAGGGCCAGCAGGGAGTCCCGGACATTCCGGGAGACGCAGGCCACCGTGTCAAAACGGCGGTAAACGGCCTTTTCCTCTTCCGCGTTCCGGTAGGCCGGCAGCGTCCAGTGGTTGGCGGCCAGGTCAATGTGGACCCAGGCCAGTTTCCGGCTTCCGGCATGGGGGGAGCCGGCGGCTATCCGCGTGGCGTAGCCTTCAATGAAGGCGGCCTCCACGTCATAGGTTCCGCGAATGAACAAGCGGTAGAAAACGGAAGAAGGGAAATGCCTGTAAACCAGCAATTTCAGACCGTTCCGGATTTTGACGAGCAGGCGCGCCCAGGGGCCGTCCTCCTCCCGGAGGGCGTCAAACAGGAAACGGACGGACACATTCCGGGGGTAGCCGGACGGGATGTCCTCCTTCCTGATGGAATAAACGACCACCTGCCACCGGTTTCCGTTCCAGCGGTTCAGCAGGGTTTGCAGAATTTTTTCCGCACCGCCGCCGGACAGGCTGTTGACAAAAAACGCCACCTTCTTCATTTCATTTCCTCCAGCAAATGCTCCACCTTCCGCACGGCGCTTTCATAAGCAACCTCATCCCCGCCCCGGGCCGCCCTTTCCCTCCAATCTTCACAGGATTCCCTGCCGGAAAGGAAATCCTCCATGCCGCCGGCCAGCGCCCCATCATGATTTTCCACAATGCGCCCGAACCTTCCCATGCCAAGCTGTTCCCGCACGCCGGAACACTCCACGGCCAGAACAGGCAGGCCCAGCGCCAGCGCCTCCGTGACCACGGTGCTCATTCCCTCGCTGCGGGAGCTGCATACGAATACATCGGCAGTGGCCATCCACGGGTAGGGATTCTCCCGGAAGCCGGGCATCAGCACGGAGTCCGCCACTCCCAGAGCGGCGGCCTGGCTTTCCAGCTCCCGCCTCCGGCTTCCTTCCCCCAGAATCACCAGTTCCGCCTGCCATCCGCGCTCCTTCAAGCGGGCCAGCGCGGCAATCAGCCGGTCAAAGCCCTTCTGTTCTTCCAGACGCCCCACGGAAACAAAGCGGAAACACTTTTTTTCTGGCACTTCCTCCGCAGCGGAGGCTCCGGAACGCACGGCATCCCGGTCCACCGGATTGTGCAGGACGACGGACCCGGCATGCGCTCCAAAGCGCCGTTCAAACGCTTCCCTGACGGTTTGCGACACATGCGCCACGGTTTGAAAACGGGCGTAAGCCTTCCTTTCCTCCTCCAGCGACCGGAACACCGGCCCCTGCGTCCAGGGCCGGGCCTCCAGGTCCACATGGACCCACGCCAGCCTCCGGGCCTTCCCTTCCGGAGCGGCTGCAAGAAGGCGCGTGGGAAACCCTTCCGTAAAAGCCGCCTCCACATCGTAATCCCCGGCAATGCACCACTTGTAAATCCAGCCCGCAGGCAGAAAACGGTACACCAGAGCGTACTTGAGCCGGTAGAGCCAGCCCCGGCCGCCCACGATGGTGCGGTAATGCGCGTATTTTCCTACTTCCTCCCGGTACGGACCGCAGTCCACCACCGTGCACACCGTCACGTCAAAACGCTCCCGGTCCAGGCCGCGCACCAGCCCGGAGAGAACTTTCTCCGCCCCTCCCCCGGACAGGGATTCCACCAGGAACAGGACTTTCAGACGGGAACGCGGCATAAGACGGGCTTCTGAAACGAATTATTTTCCCGCGCACGGGGAGGAGGTGTCCAGGCTTCTGTACACGGCATACCCGCGGGAAGAGCGGCCATGGGGCTCCACGTCGCACAGGACGATGCCCATGCGCTTCAGCTCTCCGTTTTTCCAGATCTTCTGCAATCCGGCCAAATCACGCTTCTTCACGCAGCCGGCCCGCATGACGTACAGCGTAACGTCGGCCAGCCGGGCGACGATGCGCGCATCCGCCAGGGAGGAGTAGGGAACGCAGTCCATGAAGATGAAATCATACTGCTCCTTTACTTCCTCCATCAGCTTCCTGATGCGGTCATGCAGCAAAAGCCGGGAGGGATGGTCCGGCACGGTTCCCGCAAACAGGTAATCCAGGTGGTCGGAAACGGGGGATTGTTCCACCAGGGAACGCCAGCCGCCCTCCCCGGCCTGCTCCAGATCCCCCAGGCCCGGCTTTCCGGCTCCGCCCAGCAGGGCGCTGAGCGCCCCTTTTCTTAAATCCATATCCATCAGCAGCACCTTCTTTCCGGCCACGGCCAGGGAAAGGGCCAGGTTCACGGAAAGATAGGTTTTCCCCTCCCCGGAACAGGTGGACGTAATCAGGACGCTGAGGGGGTTCCCCTCGTTCCCGTCGGAAAGGGCCACCATGCGTTCCGCCAGCAGGGGGAAGCATTCGGACAGCTCGGAAGGTTCTTCCAGATTCACCACGATTTCCTGGTTCTTCAGCTTCCGCGGCTTGCGCGGCAGTTCCCCGTACACGGGAATGGAGGTCAGGGTTTCTATTTCCTTCCGGCGCTTCACGCTGGAATCCAGCATGGCCGCGACCACGCACAGGAACACGGGAATAGCCATCCCGGCCAGAAATCCCACCATCAGAATCTTGGGAACGTTCGGCTCCAGCGGACCGTTGCCGCCCCGCACGCCGTCCACCATCCGCGCGTTGTCTTCCGTGGCGGCCAGGGCCAGGGAATTTTCCTCCCTCTTGTTCAGCAGGAGAACGTACAGGGATTCCCGGACGCGCTGCTCGCGTTCAATGTGGTTGACGGCCCTTTCCCTGCTGGAAACATTCCTGATATGCTCCCGCGTCTGCTCATGCTGGTCCTGCACGTTCTTCTTCTTGACCAGCAGGGACGTATAGTAGTTATTCACGGAACGCTTCAACGCATCCTTCAGGGAGTTCAAATTGGCCTCCAATTCGCGGATAATCGGATTATTGTCCCCGGCATTCACCTTCAGGCTCGTCCTTTTCAGCAGGGTGTCATTAAAAACGCTGATCTGGTCCCGGATGCCCATGTCCGCTATCTTTGAATTGATGGGGACCAGCCTGGCGTCATGCTCGGCCTCCTGCTCCAGGTAATCTTTCAGGTATTCTATGGACTTGATTTCAAGCTCCAGCTCTCTCAAATCCTTCTTGTCATTGAGGCTGTTCTCATATTCCTCCGTGAGGGCCGTGGACAGGTCCGTCAGAACGTCCGTCTCCTTTTTCAGATCTTCAATGGCGAGGTCATTTTTCTTCATCTCCTCACTGATGACGTCCAGGCGATCTCCGATGAACTCGTTCGTCTTTGTGCCGCGCTTGTTCTTTTCCTCCAGGGACGCCTCATTGTAAAAATGGACGATGCTGTACAGAATATCCTCCGCCTTCACCGGATTATTGCAGCGCATGGAAATGTTGATCAAATCATTCTTTCCGCTCGCCTTTCTGACGGTCAGGCCGCTTCCCAGCCCCATCGCCGCATTCTTCACGGAAGTTCTCCTGACAATCACGGGAACGTTCAGGCTGCTTTCGTCAAACTTGGGAGTTTTCTCCACGATGAAGGCCTGGGAGTCAAACCGGATTTCCTTGCCGAAGACGCCCGTCTCATGCCCGTGATGATCCTTCTCATCCTTTTCCAGGCGGAATTCCGTTCCGGAAACGGGAATCACCAGGAACCGGGCGTCAGCCGTTTTTCCCTCCTGCGTGAACTGCGCCGCAATAGGGGAGTCCTGATAAATTTCCACCTTCCGGAACCCGTTCTTCTTCCAGTAGGTGACGTCCAGCTTCAAATTCCGGACTACCGTTTTCAGCAGGGAATGGGAGGAAAGCAGGAAAATTTCATTGTCCAGATTGGTGGCGCCCGTGTTGACTATTCCGTTGGTGGAGGCCAGCACCGTGGCGGCCACGGATTCCCTGGGGTAATCATCCTTGATGAGGATGGTGGTGGCCTTTCCGTACACCTGGGGCTGCCGCGCCGCGTACAGATAGGCCAGGGGCAGGCAAATGCAAAGGGAAAGCACGCACCAGTACCATTTCCGGACAATCCGGCCCATGATGGCCCTGGGGCTGGGAAGCAGGGATACCGGCGCGGCGCCGCCGGCATCCAGGGATTCCTTCTTGGGGGAGAGGTCTTTCATGGGATTAAATGCAGAAGGCCAGAATGACCATGGCAATGGAGGTGCCGGAAATCAGGTAGGGATAAATCTGGAGCTGTTCGCTACGCGTGTTCACCTTCCTGTCCGACGGAGTGACGTAAATGACGTCATTCTGCTGGATGTAGTAGTAGGGGGAATGGAACAGGTCGCTGTTCCGCAGGTCCACCTTGGACGCAATGCGCTCTCCCTGTGATTCCCGGATAACGTAAATGTCACGGTTGCCGTCCATGTTCAGGTCTCCGGCCTTGCTCAGCGCTTCCAGCAGCGTCAGGCGTTCCCCCTTGATTTCATAATTGCCCGGCTTGGACACTTCCCCGAGCACGGAGAATTTGAAGTTCATCAGGCGCACGCTGACGGCGGGGTCCTTGATGTACCCTTCCCTGATGATTTCACTTTCAATGTCGTTCGCCAGCTGGGTGCAGGTTTTGCCCACGGCCTTGATTCTCCCCAGAACGGGGAACACGATGTCGCCGTCCGTGTTCACGAAGTACCCGCGCTCGTCATCCCTGGGGCTGGAAACGCTGCCGCTGTCCTTGTTGAACATCTGCGCGAGCGTGGGATTCTTGCTGCTGACGGAAATGAACAGGCGGTCATCCTTTTTGATGACTATCTTATATTCCTTCCCGATGGACGCTTTCTGGTCCAGCACCAGGTTCTGGACGTAATTGACTTCTTCAGGCTTGACGCAGGCGGGAAGCGCGCACGCCAGGGCGGCGGCCACCAGCAGGCGGCTCCACAGGGAGGGATGGCGGAACAGATGTAGGTATTTCATTGGATGATTAAGCAGAGGTTAGATGGTAAGGGGTTTCTTCAAGTCCAGGTAGTCGTACTTAGCGTAGGGAGAGTTGTTGCTCTTGTATTCGGGTATCAATTGCTTCATGGCGCGGATGGTATCCTCCAGATGGTGGGCTTCCGCATGCCGCACCAGCTCTTCAAAGGCTTCCTTCAGCTCGGACATGTCATATTTCCGGGTCTGGAAAATGCGGATGCGCTGGTGGGAGGTTTCCAGCGTATGTTCATAGTCCGCCAGAAGTTCTTCATAAAGTTTTTCGCCGGGGCGCAGTCCGGTGAAGACGATGCGGATATCCTTCAGCGGAGAGAGCCCTGCCAGGCGAATCATTTTTTTAGCCAGCTCCACGATTCTGACCTGTTCCCCCATGTCGAAGACGAAAATCTCCCCGCCCTGCCCCATGGCGTTCGCTTGCAGAATCAGGCGGCAGGCTTCCGGGATGGTCATGAAATAGCGGATCATTTCAGGATGGGTGACCGTAACGGGCCCTCCCTTCCTGATCTGCTCCTTGAACAGGGGAATAACGGAGCCCGCGCTTCCCAGCACATTGCCGAACCTCGTGGTAATGAATACGGTGGCGCCTTTTCCGCTCTTTTTCAGCAGGGCTTCCCCCAGGCTCTGCACGTACATTTCAGCCAGCCGCTTGGTGGCGCCCATGACGCTGGTGGGGTTCACCGCCTTGTCCGTGGAGACCATGACGAAACGCTGCACCCCGTACTTGACGGCCAGGGAGGCCAGATGCATGGCCCCCTTCACGTTATTGACCACGGCCGTGCACGGGTTCTCCTCCATCAGCGGAACATGCTTGTAGGCGGCCGCATGGAAAATCACATCCGGCCGGTACAGCTTCATGCTTTCCTCCAGCTGGCGGCGGTGGCAGACATTGGTGATGGAAGTGGCAACGGGAACGTGGGGATATGATTTTTCCACCTCCTGGCGCACCAGCCACAGCGGCGTTTCCGCGTGGTCCAGCAGAACGATCCGGCGCGGGGAAAACCGGCACAGCTGCCTGACCAGTTCGCTTCCTATGGAGCCGGCCGCGCCCGTCACCATCACCACCTTGCCCTTGATGCCGCCAGAGATTTTTTCCATGTCGATGCTGATTTCCTCCCGCTCCATCAGGTCTTCAATCTGCACTTCATCCACGGCCACGCCGGAATATTCGTGAAACGACTGGAACAGGTCGTGGGAAATCATCAGTTCAATCCCCTTTTCCAGGCAGACGTCCGCCAGCTTCTTATCTCCCAGCAAATCGTCCTTCCCCACAAAAACGACTCCCGACGCCTGGAACACATTCAAGGCCGTCTCCACCTCCGCGGCCTCCTTGATCAACCGTATCGGAATCTCCTTGATTTCCTTGCCGTCCGCCTCCGGAGCGGAAGTCAGGATGCCCACCACTTCATATTCCTCACTTTTCAGGCTTCTGATAAGGGAGGCTTTCAGGAGGCAGGCGTCCAGCTTGCCCACCAGCGCAATCCTCTTGCGCCCGGTCGTCGTGAGAGAGGAAACGGATTCGCTGGAATTGAGGTGTTCCAGCCATCTTCTTCCGCCGATGCACGCCATGCGGCACCCGATCAGGACCAGGAAGGTGATGACGAAATTGAAAATGGCGCAAACGACATGCCCCTTGTAATACGCGGGCCAGAGAAGAATGTTAAAGAGGCACAGCAGCATGCTGGCCAGCAGGATGGCCGCCATCAGCTTCTGCAAGTCCTTCATGGTCGTGAACCGGACCAGGGTCTTGTAAACGCCGGACCGCCAGAGCATGGTGCCCGTGACAGCGAGATCGAAGAGGAGGGCTACCCCCATGTGCTTGTCCACCCAGTCACCCTTGTAAATCCATTCCCCGTAATAGCAGGCCAGCAGCGTGACCAGGGAGGAAAGCCCCAAATCCAGCAGGAAGATGAATTTCCCGCTGGCATTCAGCAGATAATGCCGGGCGTAATAGAGGAATTTTGAAATCTGGCTATGAGTCTCGGTCATAAGAGCGAACATTAAAGATTCAACAAGACGTCAATGATGCGGTCCATGTCCTCCCCGGCCAGGGAAGCGCCCGAAGGCAGGCACAGGCCCTCTTCAAACAGGCGGTCCGATACGCCGGAGCCATAAAACGGGCAGGAGCGGAACACGGGCTGCAAATGCATGGGCTTCCAGAGAGGGCGGCTTTCCACCCCGGCCTTCTGGAGCGCCAGCCGCAGCGTTTCCCGGTCAAACCGGGCCTCCTCCGGATTGACCTGAACGCAGGTCAGCCAGTGGTTGGAATGGTAGCGGGAATCCGGATTTTCCAGCAGGGACAGCCCCGGCACGCCGGAAAGCCGGCGGCGGTATTCTTCATGGATGCCGCGCCTTTTTTCCAGGAAGGAGGGGAGGGAAAGCATCTGCCCGCGGCCTATGCCCGCGCACACGTTGCTGAGGCGGTAATTGTAGCCTATGCGCGTGTGTTCATAATGCGGCGCCTGGTCCCTGGCCTGGGTGGCGTAAAACTTGACCCTGTTCCGGGATTCCTCATCCGGGCAGCACAGGGCGCCTCCGCCGGAGGTGGTGATGATCTTGTTTCCGTTAAAGGAAAAGGCCCCGTACGTGCCGAACACCCCGCACTTCCGCCCCCGGTATTCGGAACCCAGCGCTTCCGCGGCGTCCTCCAGCACGGGAATGCCGTATTTCCCGGCAATCTCCATGATCTCCCCCATGCTGGCGGGCATGCCGTAGAGGTCCACCGGAATGATGGCTTTGGGGGTGCGGCCCGTCTGCCTGATGCGGTCCCGGATGGCTTCCTCCAGCATCTCCGGAGACATGTTCCACGTCTTTTCCTCACTGTCCACAAACACCGGGGAAGCCCCCTGGTAAATGATGGGATTGGCGGAAGCGGCAAAGGTCATGGACTGGCAGAGGACTTCATCCCCCGGCCCCACTCCCAGCATCACCAGCCCCAAATGAAGGGCGGAAGTGCCGGACGCCAGGGCCACCACATGCGTTTCCCCCAGGTATTCCTCCAGTTCCCGTTCAAAAGCGTCCACGTTCGGCCCCACCGTCGTCACCCACTTTGATTCAAAGGCTTCATGCACGAACCTTTCCTCCGCCTCCCCCGTGCAGGCCAGGGACAGCCAGACGGTGGATTTCTTCTCCGGCGCAGGGGACGGCTTCTTTTTCAGCACGGCGGGACAGCCCGCATAAGTGCCTCCCACCAGCGCATCCCGGACCAGGGTGGAATTGGCGCCCAGGACGACGTTTTCCTTCACCGTGCGGCACGGGAGCACCACGGACGCGGCCCCCAGGAAATTGGCATTACCCAGCGTCACGCCTCCGGACACCTTGCAGCCGTTGGCCACGACGTTCCAGTTTCCCAGCGTCACGTCATGGCCGATCAGGGAACCGCAGCTGAACAGGTTGAAATCTCCCATGTCCACATGGCAGCTGAAGATGTGGCCGAAGCTGATGACATTCCCCTTCCCCATGGCCACCCGGCCGCGGTCATAAAACTTCACATCAGGGGCGATGATATTGGGAAAATCCAGCAGGGGATTATCCAACAGGCCGGAAATGCGTTCCAAAGCCCGTGGCGAAGCAATCGCGATCACAACGGAAAGAGGCTCCTTCCAGGCATTCAGGTCTTCCACCGTGCCCAGCACGCGGCCGTACTCGTTTTCCGTTCCGGCGGCCACCCCGTCATCAAAGAAACCTATCAAATTCCAGGAGGGGGACTCCCCGTTGATTGCGCGGAGGCAGCAGGCCGTTTCCCTGCCGAATCCCCCGGCGCCGATGATTGCTATATTTTTCTTCATTTTCCGGAACCCGTGAATTTTTCCATGGTGGCGCAGCCTTCACCGCTGATGCCCTGGCGCTGGACCACCTTCGCCAGCGTTAACAGAATGATGCGCGCATCCAGCAACAAGCTCAGATGGTCCACATACCAGACGTCCAGTTCAAATTTGCGGTCCCAGCCGATGGAGTTGCGCCCGTTGACCTGGGCCCAGCCCGTAATGCCGGGCCTCACGTCATGGCGGCGCGCCTGCTCCGCACTGTACAGGGGCAGGTATTCCGGCAGCAGCGGGCGCGGACCGATAAAGCTCATCTGCCCCGCCAGCACATTGAACAGCTGGGGCAGTTCATCCAGGGACAGGGAGCGCACCAGCCGCCCCGCGCGCGTCAGCCGCCGTTCGTCCGGCAGCAGTTCTCCCCGGTCATCCTTTTCATCCGTCATCGTCTTGAATTTGACGATGCGGAACAACTTGCCGTGGCGGCCGGGCCGCGTCTGGCGGAAAAACGGCGTTCCGCGGTTGGCGGCGGCCAGAAGCGCCGCCAGCGCCAGGAACGGAACCAGCAGCACCGCCAGCACAATCAGGGCGGCGGAAAAATCCAGCACCCTCTTGACGCAATTACCGTAAATCATGCCGACGCCCTCCCGTAAAAATGGAGCAATGCTTCCCACACCATCCGGCAGCTGAAACGGCTTTTCACCTGTTCCGCCGCTTCCGCGCCCATCCTCCCGCGCCGTTCCGGGTCGTCCCGCATGGCCGCCATGGCCTGCCGGAGAGCCTCTTCATCCCGTGCCGGAACCAGCAGGCCGTTCACGCCGTCTTTCACGATCTCATTGCACCCGCATATATCCGTGGCAATGGAGGGCAGTTCCATGGCACCCGCCTGCAGCAGCGAATTGGGAAATCCCTCCCGGTAGCTGGGCAGCACGAACGCGTCCGCGGCTTCCAGCCAGGACCGGATATCCTCCTGAAAACCGGGGCGGAACACGCCGGGCACGTCCAGCTTGTCTCCGGCGTAATCCTCCGTCCATCCCACCAGAGCCAGAAAAACGGGAGGACGCCCGGTCTCTGCGCGCAGGGCGGAAAACGCGGCAAGCAGCTCACGGATGCCCTTGTCTTCCGTAATGCGCCCCACAAAAACAAACAGCACGGCATCTTCCGGCAGTTCCAGACGCTTCCTCACTTCCTCCCGGCAGCCGGAACGGCGGAAATAATCAGGATCAACGCCGTTGACGTTCCCGTGGGCCAGGATTTCCAGAGGCTTGCCCGTCACCTTCTCCGCCATCAAGAGCTGCCGGACGCCCTCCCCCTCCGGAATAACGTGGGTGGCAAACAGGCAGGTCAGGCGGTCCATCTGCTTGAGCAGGAACTTGAAGGCCCCCTTCCGGTAGGGAAAAATCAGGCCGGTGAAGGTATGGACGCGGACCGGAACGCGGGCAAGAGCCGCCGCCGCCATGCTCAGCAGTCCGGCCTTGGGGGTCACGGAATGCACTCCCCACGGGCGTTCCCTGCGGAACAGCAGGAACAGGCGCCACAGGCTTTTCAAATCCTTCCACAGGGAAATGGTCCGTTCCATCTCCAGCTCCACGGTTTCCACGCCTTCGCGGCGGCGGATGCGCGCATGCTCCGCTCCGGGGGAAGCCACGGCAAGAACGTCAAAAAACCCGTTCAGGTAATTCAACTGGCCCTTGAGCAGCAGGTCCAGCGAGATAGGGGACGCCGCAACCCGGATGAGCTTCCTTTTCATGCGTTGTAAATATTCATGTAAAAGGTGAAGGCGTAAACCACCGGGATAAAGCAGGCCAGTTTCTTTTCCTGGTCCGCCCAGAACCTCTGCTTGAAAAAGGGATAGATGAAGACAAAGCCCATCAGGAACCAGGAAAGCTGGGCGAACCTGTTGCTGAACGCCGCGTACATGCAGAGAATCCAGAACGCATTGGCCGCAATGTAGATGTTCAGCAGCCACGTATACATCACGTCCCGGTATTCCTCCCGGAACAGGAAGTAACAGCTCGTCACAATGGGGAGCGCGCTGTAAATCAGGAAATCCCAGCGGAAACCCACGCTGCTGAACAATGCGGAGGAAGCCTTCAATTCATCCGCCTGGTTGATGTAAAGGGTCAGGCGCGGATCATCGAAAAAGCCGGAGGAGGCGATCATCTCCCCGATGGCGGGACCGGCCAGAATGACGGCCAGGATGCTCCCTACCCACGCCGCCACGTAATACCGCGTATCCGTGATAAACCAGGCGCAGGCTCCCGCGGCGGCCAGCAGCATCATGGACTTGTGCAGGCTGACGGCGAGCACGGTGCAAAGGAGAAGCATTTTAAGGTTGCTGCGGAAGGTGAGGCCCAGAATCATCACGGAGGCGGCCATGCCGTTGCGGACGCCGTTGACCCCGTATACCCAGAAGGTGAACATGGCGCACGTAATCAGGAAGGGAATGAACCACCGGGCTCCGAAAATCCTGTAGCTGGCCAGGGCCAGCGCTCCCACGTATACCGCGGAACAGGTCAGGAAATAATCGTGCACATTGCCGTGCTGCGCCCACGCATGCAGAATGACGGCAAACAGCCATTCCCCCTTCATGCCCGTCAACTGGGCTTTCCAGTTGCCCGCCTCTCCCTGCTGAAGCGTCTGGAATTCCGCGGCGTAATTGATGGTATCTCCAAACTCTGCGCTGACGGGACGCGCGCCCATGTACATGATCAGGGCGACGACGAATAAAAAGCCGGCCAGGCTGTCCAGCCTGGCGGTGGAAGCGGAAAAGATTCCTCCCGTTCCCGCCTGATAAACCGCACCAAGGATTAAAAAAAGAATGGTCCAGTTAAACAATGCAGTGTATGAGGAAATGGGAATAAAATCGAAACACATGCCAAGGCAAAAACGGGCGCGGCCGGACATTAGCGGATTACCAGTCCGTTTGAAAATAGAGGCCCGGAAAAGCTGGCAAATTCAGCCTCTTAGGCAGGGGAGGAAAAACGGCTTTTCCGTTGGGATAAAAATCCAGAAACTCCTTAAAGTTTATATTGTCAGAATCTTCGATTGACAGCGGACTGGTAATCCGGTTTAATATTTGGCCCTCAAAAAACGATTTTTCTTTCCCTTTATCATTATATATTGAATATGAAGAAAATAGCAAATGACTCTAACTATACGATAATGTAGAAAACAGCTTTTCGGCATTGTTTGACGCGCCCGGATGCCCTATCGTTTCCTCCGGTCCGGGCCATGTCCCCTGCTTCCGTTCCGGCAGGCATCCTGTTCATGGCGGCGGAGCCTTTACGACCGCGCCCATGCACCACCCTGTTCAAACCATTCCGGAGGCTCCCCTCGTCAGCATCATCGTTCCCGTGTACAACCTGGAAACGTGCGTTTCCTCCTGCCTGGACAGCCTGCTGCGCCAGACCTGGTCACCGCTGGAAATCATCCTGGTCAATGACGGTTCCACGGACCGCACGGCGCACATTCTGAACGCCTATGCGGCGCGGCATCAGAACATCCGGGTCATCACCCGGGAGAACGCGGGGGTGGACGCCGCGCGCTACGCCGGCATGGACATGGCCGCGGGAGAGTATGTGATGTTCGTGGACGGGGACGACGCCATTTTTCCGGACAGCGTGGAAGCCATGGCTCAAATGGCCGTCCGGGAACGGGCGGACGTCGTCATCGGAGACTACGTCCGCCATCTGGACCGCTTCGGCCTCTTCCGCAGGAAGGACGGCCATATCCCGCACAGCCGGGTGGTGGAAAGGGAGGAATTCCTGTCCTCCTACCATTCCGGCTTCTTCGGCATGGACAGGCACGGCCTGTTCTACACCTACGGGAAAATGTGCATCAAGCTTTACAGAAGGGAATTCCTTCTGTCCAGCCGTCCCGCCCCCAGCGGGCTCAGGTACGCGGAAGACCAGCTGTTCAACCTTCAGGTATTCCCCAGGGCGGAACGAATCGCCGTGCTGGCAAAGGAGGTGTATATCTATAAATTCGGAGGGGTGACCGGGAACCTGTCCCTCTCCCTCTTGGACGACATGCTCCTGTCTCTTATACACATCTGACGCTGCCGACGACTAGTCGAGTGTAGAT
>ENA-OZJV01000929-OZJV01000929.1-human-gut-metagenome-genome-assembly--contig:-NODE-929-length-13053-cov-7.251192_pt1 | contig 13053 bp, 10 predicted proteins | sample MGYA00244179_ERZ653756 | MGnify/ENA primary metagenome ERZ653756 (study PRJEB26926, sample SAMN06165332) | human gut metagenome | biome: ENVO:00009003; feature: ENVO:2100002; material: ENVO:00002003...
CTACACTCGACTAGTCGTCGGCAGCGTCAGATGTGTATAAGAGACAGATTTAAACATATGCAGGTTAAACTTGTTTAATGAGGTGAATGAATTGCTTAATGAGAATAAAATCAAAATGATGACCAAGATGGCAATATATGAGAAGAATGAAGGAAAAAGCATGTTGAAAACTGCCAAGTATTTTAAGGGTGATTACATCGCTTTTGGAGTATTAAAGACAGTGATTGCCACTACATTTGCAGGAGTGATTCTTCTGGCGATGTATTTCTTGTGTAACGCAGAAGGAATGATAAGGGATATCAATAACCTGGATTATATAGGACTTGCCAAGAAGTTTGCATTGTATTATGTGCTTATGCTTATCGTATTCTGTGTAATTGCCGGGTTTGTATATTATTTCAGATATGAGAATACCAGAAAAGGTATTAAAAGGTATTTTTCAAGGCTTAATAAGCTGGAAAGATTCTATACAGGGCAGAAGAAGAAATAATTATTTGGAGGCATAGATGGCATTTTTATTGGAATTAAAGGAAAGTTTTAAGAAATTTTACAACAGATATAATACATATGTGGTACCAGCATCAAAGTTTATTATTGCATTGATATGTTTTATTATGATTAATACAAGTATTGGTTACATGGATAAGTTGAAGAATCCGGTGTTTGCACTGTTACTTTCTGTTATATGTGCATTTCTTCCGGGTGGTTTTACACTGATAGTTCTTTCAGCGTTTATTCTTATACAGTTGTATGTAATTGCTCCGGAATTTGCATTACTGGTATTGTGTGTAATGCTTCTGATGTATCTTCTGTATTTCAGATTTGCACCTAAAACAGCTTATATACTTATTATTACTGCTATGTTCTGCTGGATGAAGATACCATTTGTGCTTCCGGTAGCGATTGGTCTGTGTTCGTCAGTTGCGGCAGTTATACCAGTGAGTTTTGGTGTTATTATGTACTATATAATAAGAACTGCAAGTGATTATGAGGCTGCTATTTCTGATGATTCTTTGTCAGAAAGTATGAAACAGATATCTTATCTTATAGAAAGCCTTTTAAAGAACAGACAGATGCTGGTGCTTATTATAGCAGCTGCAGTTACTATTATTGTTGTATATATTATCCGAAGACAGAAAATCGATCATTCATGGAAAATAGCTATTATTGTGGGAAGTATAACACAGTTCCTTATTCTGGTTGTAGGACAGATAGCTTTGAAATCAGATTTTAATATTGTTCTTATAATTATAGGAACTATACTGGGGGTTGCAGCTGCATATATCTGCAATATTGTTTTCTTTGCACTTGATTATAAGAGAACAGAGTATGTACAGTATGAGGATGATGAATATTATTATTATGTAAAGGCTGTACCAAAGATTAATGTTGCAAATGCTGATGTAAGAATTAAGCATATTAATGCTAAAAAGACTAAGAAGACAGATGATATCAGACAGATGAGAACCGGCGATACAGCTAAAGATAATGGATATGCAGTATCTAACGAAGAAGATGATGATATTTTATTCTATGATGATGATAAGTAATCATCAGAATATATTTTGCTAGTTTTATTTAGAAGATTATAAGAAGAACGGAGGCGATAATACAGTGAATAATTTCATAAGGGATTATCTTGTTAAATTATATATTCCGCGTATAACATGGACCGATATTATTGAGATTGTGATTATTGCTTTTGTTATATATAATGTCATGGTATGGATTAAGAATACCAAGGCATGGGTATTGCTTAAGGGAATTATTATTGTTGTTATATTCGCACTGATTGCGTATATTCTGAATCTTAAGACTATTCTGTGGATTGCAGGAAAGACAATCAGTGTTGGTATTATTGCACTTGTTATTATATTCCAGCCGGAGTTAAGAAGAGCATTAGAGCAGCTTGGACGAAAGAAGATTCTGTTTGGACTTTTCAGGTTTAATGACGGAAGAGAAAAGGGTGAAAGGTTTAGCAGTAAGACTGCAGAAGAGATAGTAAGGGCATGCTTTGATATGGGGGCTGCTTATACAGGAGCACTTATAGTTATTGAACAGGATATGGTTCTTGAAGAATATGAGAAAACAGGAATTACGGTTGATGGCCTGGTTACAAGCCAGCTGCTTATCAATATATTTGAGCATAATACGCCGCTTCACGATGGAGCTGTTATTATAAGGGGAGACAGGGTTGTTGCTGCAACATGTTATCTGCCTCTTTCAGATAATAACAATCTTAATAAGGCTCTTGGCACAAGGCACAGAGCAGGTGTTGGTATCAGTGAGGTGACAGACAGTATGACTATTATAGTATCTGAAGAAACCGGTAAGGTTTCGGTGGCTGTTGGTGGAGAACTTATTCATGATATTGATGCGGATTCTCTTAGAAACAAGCTGGAATATCTTCGCAGGAGAACTATTGATGTGAAGTCGTTCAAGATATGGAGAGGAAGGCTAAAGCATGAAGGAAAAGATGTTTAAGAACCTGAGTCTTAAGATTCTGTCGGCTATATTTGCGGTTGTTTTGTGGACGGTTATAGTTAATGTATATGATCCAACCACGAGTTATACATTCAGTAATGTGTCGGTACAGCTTATTAATACAGAGAGTCTGACTGATAAGAATTACAGTTATGAAATTGTAGAGGGTGGCAAGATATCAGTATATGTAAGTGGACCGAAGAGTATTGTTACTAATATCAAAGCAAGTGATATTGTTGCAACTGCGGATCTTAGCAAGATAAGCGCATTTGCTGATTATGTTGATATTCATGTATCAGTTGTTAAAGATGGACAGGTTCTTAATAATGTTGAAGCTACACCTAAAACATCTGCTGTAAGATTAAGCATAGAAAACAGAGATACTAAGACTGTAAATGTTGTTTCAGAGATTACCGGTTCAGCGGCAGATGGCTATGCAGTGGTAAGAAGAGTGCTTAATCCAACATCTGTTAAGGTTACAGGTCCTTCGTCTGTTATCGATAATATAGACCATGCAGGGATATCTTTTGATGTGACAGGAGCGACTGCAGATGTGACGGGAACAGCAGATATTCATTTGTATGATTCTGATAATAATGAAATTAATGATTCTTCTGTTGAACTTACACAGACAAGTGTGGGCTATACTGCACAGGTTGTAAGGACTAAGACAGTAAGTATAGAAGTTAAGACGTCAGGAAAACCGGCAGACGGATACAGAGTTTCAGGAGTGACGCTTAATCGTGATAGTGTTGTTGTATATGGTGATACCAATATGCTTAACAGTCTTGATAAGATTGTTATTCCTGCAAGTAATATTAATGTTGATGGTTTAACTGAAAATAAAGTGTATAAGTTTGGCCTTTCGGATTACATAGATAAATCGCTTACAATTCTTGATAATGCAAGAATTGAGGTTACAGTAAGAATCGAGAGTACAGGTAATAAGACAATAACACTTAATACATCAGATATTAAGGTTAGTGGACTTGAAACCGGAATGAGCTACAGCTTTGAGGATAGAACATTTTCAATAGATGTCGAGGGTTCAGAGACTGCAATTGCTGCATTAGACGCATCTGCCATAACGATGACTGCAGATTTGTCTACATATACTACGTCAGGAATACAAAGCATTACATTGTCGGTTAAACTTCCGGATGGAGTTACATTAAAGAGAGCAGCATCCGTTAATGTGTTGTTTAAGGATAATACCCAGGAAACAGAAACTACTCAGTCGACTCAGGAAACAACATCCGTGACGACTGGAAATTGAGAGGTGATTCATATGGTAAGTGAGAAGATACTAGTTGGAAGTGCATTAGGAATACATCTTCGTCCTGCAGGAGCAATGTGTGATACAGCTGTTAAATTTGATTCACACATTACATTCACATTTAAGAATAAGGTTGTTAATGCAAAGAGTGTTATATCTATTCTTGCATCAGGCGTTGGCTGTGGAGATGAGATAACTCTCATAGCAGAAGGTCCGGACGAAGAAGAAGCATTGAAAGCAGTTTCTGAGAGCTTTAGAAAAGCTTTACAGGACTAATATAAATCAAGAAAAGAGGTAAAGGGTATGGGTTATATGGAAACTTACAAAGCATGGTGTGAGAATGAATATTTTGATGAAGACACACGTGCAGAACTCAAATCAATTGCAGGAGATGAGAAGGAGATTGAGGACAGATTCTATAAGGATCTTGAGTTTGGAACAGGCGGACTTAGAGGTGTCATAGGCAATGGTACTAACAGAATGAATGTATACATTGTAAGAAAGGCAACACAAGGATTAGCTAATTTTATTATCAAGGAAGGAACACAGGATAAGGGTGTTGCTATTTCTCATGATAATAGAAGAATGTCAAGAGAATTTGCGCAGGAAGCAGCTCTTTGTCTTGCGGCTAATGGCATTAAGGTATACATATTCCCTTCATTAAGACCAACACCAGAACTTTCATTTGCAGTAAGAGAACTTCACTGTACAGCAGGTATTATGGTTACGGCAAGCCACAATCCTCCAGAATACAATGGATATAAAGTATACTGGGATGACGGATGCCAGATAACAGCACCTAAGGATACACAGATTATCAATGAAGTTAAGGCTGTTACTGATTTTAATGATGTTAAGACTATTGATGAAGAAGAGGCTAGAGTAAGAGGTCTGTATAACATTATTGGATATGATATGGATGATGCATTTATTGCAGCATTAAAGAAGCAGAGCCTTAACGGAGATATCATTAAGCAGGTTGCTGATGATATTAAGATTGTATACTCTCCATTCAATGGTACAGGTAATGTTCCTGTAAGAAGAATTTTAAGAGAGTTAGGTTTCAAGAATGTATATGTTGTTCCAGAACAGGAAAAACCAGATCCTAACTTTACAACACTCGAGTACCCTAATCCTGAAGACCCTAAGGCATTCACATATGCATTAAGACTTGCTAAGGAAGTTGATGCAGATATTATTCTTGCAACTGACCCTGATGCGGACAGACTTGGCGTATATTCTAAGGACACTAAATCAGGTGAGTACAAGTCATTCACAGGTAATATGTCTGGTATGCTTATTGCAGAATACCTTCTTTCACAGAGAAAGGAGAAGGGACTTCTTCATGAGAATGGTGCATTTGTAAAGACTATCGTATCTACTAACTTAGCTGATCTTATCGCTAAGGAATATAACTTAAAGCTTATTGAAGTTCTTACAGGATTTAAGTATATTGGTGAGCAGATTAAGTTCTTTGAGCAGAATAATACATACGAATATGAATTCGGTTTTGAAGAGAGTTACGGCTGCTTGGTTGGAACTCATGCAAGAGACAAGGATGCCATCGTAGCTGTTATGGCATTATGTGAAGCAGCAGCTTACTATAAGTCTAAAGGCATTACTTTATGGGATCAGATGATTAATATCTTTGATAAGTACGGCTACTTCAAGGAAGGACAGAAGGCTGTAACTATGAAGGGTGCAGAAGGTGCTGTCCAAATTGCTAAGATGATGGATGATTTAAGAAATAATCCACCTAAGAAGTTCGGAGCATGGAATGTTGTTGAGTTCAGAGATTATAAGAAGGATGAGTGTACAGTTATTGCTACAGGCGAGAAGAAGCCTACAGGACTTCCTGAATCTAACGTACTTTATTTTGAACTTAATGACCATGCATGGTGCTGTGCAAGACCTTCAGGAACAGAGCCTAAGATTAAGTTCTATATGGGTGTTAAGGGAACAGGTCTTGAGGATGCTGATAAGAAGTTAGAAGAACTTACTGATGCAGTTTCTGAAATTGTTGGTTTATAATCAGTTCAAATTTAATTAACAACTAAAACACAATATGAACACATTTCGTTGTTATATTACATGTATTGACAGTGAGATGTGTTCATTTGTTATGTATGGAATCTTCATTGTCATAATACAATGTTAAAAGGAGAGAATGATTATGTATAACGACAATAATGAGAATGATTCACAGTACCGTTACAGTGGCAGTGATATACCATATAACAATACTAATAATAGCAGTACAGCCAATAATAACACAGCATTTTCAAGTGCACCTTATGAAGCTAAGAAGCACAAGAAACACAAAGGCGGATTTGCAAAGAAAGCAGCATGCTTTGTTCTTTCAGCAGTACTTTTTGGCGCAATAGCCGGTTCGGTTATGTTTGGTGTTAATTATGCAGGCGGAAAGATTGCTGGCAGTAATAAGTCTGATGCTACAGGTGTTAATATACCAACAGTAAGTAATAATATTTCTAATGTTGCTAAGACAGATTCTTCGCTTACAGAAGATACTAATCTTTCAGCATCAGGTAAGATGGATGTAGAGGCGGTTGCTACAGCAGCCCTTCCTGCAATGGTTCAGCTCAATGGTACAACAACAGTTAAAAATTCAAGTTATTTTGGATATGGACAGAGCTATGAAGCAACATCAAGTGGTACGGGTATTATTGTAGGCAAGAGTGATACTGAATTACTTATTGTAACTAATGCACATGTTGTTGATAATATTGATAATCTTAAATGTGTATTCTCTGATGGCACAAGTGCAAGCTGTTCTGTTAAGGGTTCTAAGTCAGATCAGGATATTGCGGTAGCCGCAGTATCATTAAGTGATATTTCATCTGATACAGCGTCTAATATTGCAATTGCAGAACTTGAAGATTCATCAGATATTAAAGTTGGACAGCAGGTTGTTGCCATTGGTAATGCATTAGGTGAAGGCCAGTCAGTTACAACTGGTATAATTAGTGCAAAGGACCGTTCAATTACAGTCAACAATGTAACATTTACAGGACTTCTTATGACAGATGCAGCGATTAACTCTGGTAACAGTGGTGGAGCTCTTCTTAATTCAGAAGGAAAGGTTATCGCTATTAACTTTGCAAAAACAAGCAGTGATGGTGTAGAAGGTATGGCTTATTCAATTCCTGTCTCTAATGTTAAGGATATTATCGATTCATTAATGACTAAGCAGACAAGAAACAAGGTTTCATCAGATAAGGCATTATACCTTGGAATTGCAGCAGTAGATATTACAAGTAATTATGCATCATATTATGGATATCCTGTAGGTATTCTTATAAGAACTGTAGCTGATGATTCAGCAGCAGACAAGGCAGGATTAGAGACATATGACATAATTGTCGGATTTGATGACCAGACAGTTACTACTATGTCAGGACTTACTAACATGCTTCAGTATTATGAGGCAGGTGAAAAAGTAACTATAGATTATTATCATATGGAAGGAAGCGAGTATGTTCTTAAGAGCACGGAGGTAACGCTTGGTTCTAAGAAGGCATCTTAAGGATATATTCCAAGTATATATTTATGGATAATACCAATGAGAATATGACAGAAGATAAGGATATTAATAAGAATAACAATGGGAATTCCGATGATTATGAGAAGATATGTTTTGTGTGCAGAAGACCAGAATCAAGAGCTGGTAAGATGATTGTTATGCCTAACAATATATACATCTGTCAGGATTGTATGCAAAGAACATTCGATTCAATTAACAGCAGTGGAATTAATTATGAAGATATGATGAAGATGTCAAACATGCCTGGAATGGGCATGTTTGGCAATTTTGGCGCTATGGATTCAGACCCGGTTCCAGAAAAGCAGAAGCTTAAGAAAAAGAAAGAGAATAAGAAGGAGTTACCAGCGCTTGACGTTTCTAAGCTGCCTGCACCACATGAGATTAAGAGAAAGTTAGATGAGTATGTTATAGGTCAGGACTATGCTAAGAAGGTAATGTCGGTGGCTGTATATAATCATTATAAAAGAGTTTCAGCAGATGCTAAGATTCTGGGTGATGTTGAGATTGAGAAGTCTAATATGCTTATGATTGGACCTACAGGAAGTGGTAAGACATATCTTGTTAAGACGCTTGCAAGGATATTACAGGTGCCACTTGCTATTACAGATGCAACAACACTTACAGAGGCAGGATATATCGGAGATGATATAGAGTCAGTTGTTTCTAAGCTTTTACTGGCAGCAGACAATGATGTAGAGAAAGCTGAACATGGAATTATATTTATTGATGAGATAGACAAGATTGCCAAGAAGAAAGAGACCAGAAGCAGAGATGTAAGTGGTGAGTCTGTACAGCAGGGAATGTTAAAGCTGTTAGAAGGCAGTGAGATTGAAGTTCCTGTTGGTGCGACAAGTAAGAATGCAATGGTTCCACAGGTGACTGTTAACACGAAGGATATTCTGTTTATATGTGGTGGTGCATTTCCGGATCTTGAGGATATTATCAAGACAAGGCTTAATAAGTCATCCTCAATGGGATTTAATGCTGACCTTAAAGATAAATATGATGATGAGAAGAACATCATGTCTTATGTGACGGTTGATGATCTTAGAGAATACGGAATGATTCCAGAATTTTTAGGAAGACTGCCTATCATATATTCACTTGACAGACTGGATGAGGATATGCTTGTCAATATTCTGAAAGAGCCTAAGAATGCAATTCTTAAGCAGTATCAGAAGCTGTTAGAGCTTGATGAGGTGAAGCTTGAGTTTACAGATGATGCATTAAGAAGCATAGCAAGAAAGGCAATGGAAAAAGATACAGGTGCAAGAGCACTCCGTTCTATTATTGAGGATTTTATGCTTGATATAATGTATGAGATACCTAAAGACAGCAATATAGGTTCAGTTACAATAACAGAAGATGTTGTTGAAAAGAAAGGTGCTCCGGTAATAACTATGAGAGCATAATAGTTATAGCAGAATAATACAATACATTTCTGAATACATATAGCATGTACAGTGATTGCTTTATGTTAAGGAGATGTTATGGCATGTGATTTTGATATAACCAAAGAGAATATATATGATTACATAATAGAAGATACCCCAGGGGCTGATGAAGCTATTAAGGCATTGTCAGGGATATGTTCGCAGAGAGCTGATTCGCAATGGATTATAGCTCATGGAGAACTGCCTGATAACCGCCAGCTTAATATAAGCTCTCTGGGGTATTTTACTATTCCAAAGTTATATGGACTCATGGAAGGCGATGCGGATATAAGTGCACTTGATGAAATAGGTGCTTTACGTGTACTTGGACAGGATAATCTGCAGGCAGACGGGAGTAATGTTCTCATAGGGTATGTGGATACCGGAATAGATTATCTTAATGATGTTTTCAAGGACAGACTTGGAAATACAAGAATTCAGGCTATATGGGATCAGACAGATAGAACAGAGACTGATGTTGCAAATACATATGCACATTTTGGCAGAGTATATGAAAAGGATGAAATAGACAGGGCAATAGAGGCTGACAATAACGGAGAAAATCCATATTCTTATGTTGCACAAAGAGACACGTCAGGACATGGAACGCTGATGGCTTCAATATCAGCAGGTTCATATACAGACGGATATGTTGGCGTTGCACCAGGAGCAGAGCTTTTAGTGGTTAAATTAAAACAAAGTAAACAGTATCTGAGAGATTTTTTTCTGATAAAGGATGACGTTCCAGCTTTTGAGGAAAGTGATATTATGCTGGCTTTAAGATTTCTTGAAGATTACGCTATACGACTTGGAAAACCATTGATAATAATATTTGGTCTGGGAAGTGCTAATGGTTCAAGAACAGGCGCATCTCCTCTGGCAGAAATGATGGAGAATCTTACTAAAAAACCCAATATATCAGTTATAACATGTATGGGCAATGAAGCTAATAATAAATGTCATTATAAAGGGACAGTAATGTCAGCCCTGGTACCTGATGTTATGGAAATTAATGTTGATGGAACAGGAAAGGGTTTTACGATGGAAATATGGGCGGATAGTCTTGATATATTATCCGTGTCGATTGAATCACCGTCAGGGGAATATGTTCCAAGAATACCTGCAAGAATGGGTGCAAGTATGGAGTATACATTTCTTTATGAGGGAAGTACGGTTACGGTAGATTATCAGATAACTGAAAATGTTGCTGGAATGGAGGTTATATTCGTAAGACTTAAGACACCAGTTGAGGGTACATGGAAATTCTATATATATAGTCTCACTAATATAAAAGGAAGTTATAATGCATGGCTTCCATTAAAGCAGTTTTCCGGACAGGATATATATTTTTTAAAATCCGACCCGGATACAACACTTACAGTTCCAGCGGCAGCTGATGGTGTTATAAGTGTAGGAGCATATAATCATTATACAGGGGCTGCTTATTATGAAAGTGGGCGTGGATATAGCGCTGACGGAAGGATTAAACCTGATTTTGTTGCACCGGGTGCGGGGGTATATGGAATTGCTCCATCTGGAGGCGTTAAGGTTACTGGAACAAGCTATGCAGCGGCTTATGCCGGGGGCTGTGTTGCACTTTTATATTCATATCAGGTAAATGTAAAGAATAGTCAGATGATTAATCATAACGATATTAAAGCACAGCTTATAAGAGGTGCAGTACGCTCAGAATATATGGTATATCCTAACCCTGTAGCTGGTTATGGAAAACTGAATATATATACAACATTTAACATGATGAGAATATCTTAGGTTGAAATCACTGGTGTTATATGCTAAATTGTTCATACATGACGAAAAGAGGAGATAGAGAAGTATGAAATATAAGGCATTGGCACTGGATTTGGACGGAACATTAACTAATAGAGAGAAGAAAGTGCCAGTAGGTAATAAAGAAGCGATTGAGAAAGCGATAGATGCAGGTGTTAAGGTTATTCTTGCATCAGGAAGACCGCTTTTTGGAATAACACCAATAGCCAGAGAGCTTGAGCTTGACAAAAAAGGTGGTTATATACTGGCATATAATGGCGGCTGTATAGTTGACTGCAAGACAGGGAAGCAGATGTCTGCGACAATAATGCCACAGGATTGTATAGCAGATATATGCAGTCTTGCAAGAGCCAACGGTGTGTATGCTCTGACATATGCTGATACGCAGATAGCTGCTGAGAGTGATTCTGATGAATATGTAAAGAAAGAAGCAATATGCAACAGTACTACAATCAAGAAAGTAGATGATTTGCGCAAATTTGTGGATTATCCTGTAGAGAAATTTCTGGTTGTAGGAGAGCATGAAAAGCTTCTTCCTGTGCAGAAAGCCTTGTTAGATAAGCATGAGGGAGTAATCAATGCATTTTTTTCAGAGAGCTATTTCTTAGAGGTAGTACCTGCGGGAGTTGCAAAGGATGCATCTTTGGATAAGCTGCTCACAATGCTTGATATAACAAGTGAAGAACTCGTTGCATGCGGCGATGGAATGAATGATATTCCAATGTTAAAGTATGCAGGTCTTGCAGCGGTTATGGAGAATGCATATCCTGAAGTTAAGAAATATGCAGATGTCGATGTACCATCTAACGATGACTGTGGTGTGGCATATGTTATAGATAATTATATATTATAATAATGGATTATAAAAAATATACCCCCGGCGGTTTTATTGGCTGCCGGGGGTATGTTTTATTGATTAATTAGAATTGTTATTGAGACTGTCAACATATTCATCTACATCGAATACATCACCATTCTGAATCTTACTCATAAGCTGGATAGCTGTATTAATACTGTCTGCGTAAGGATATACAACAGAAGCACCTCTAAGGCCGGTTATCTCAAGATAAGCAGGACCCTGTCCAGCAGGTGGCTGGGTTGTTCCTTCAATACTGTATGTCTGTATGTTCCATGCTGTACTGTCGCTTAACTGAAGCTTAACAAGATCAGATATTGTGCTTGTTGGAATATTAGTAAGGAACATATCACTAACAGCATCAAGTACGGCTGAATACTTGGTAAGTATTGCAGGTGAAGTAGCTTTCTGTAAGATACCCTTGATGGCGGCTGTCTGGTTACGTCCACGCTGGAAGTCTCCGGCAGCAAATGCATGTCTTTCTCTTGAGAATGCAACTGCCATCTCACCATCACATTCATTAGGTCCCTTGACGAAATGATATGGAATAGGAGAAGCATCTTCGCCACAAGTAAATTCTACTTCTGAGTCAATTGTGATTCCACCAAGTGCATCTACAACAGAGACGCAGCCTGTGAAATTAATCTTTACATAATAATCAATGTCAATGCCATACAGATTCTGGAGAGTGTCAATAGAAGCTTCTACACCGTAGTTTCCAGCATGTGTAAGTTTATCATAACCTTTTCTTCCATCAGGTCCGGTAATCTTAATGTAAGAATCTCTTGGTGTTGTAACTAGGAGAATCTGCTTTGTTTCAGGATTAATAACGGCAACTATATTAACATCACTAAGTGCATTATTAGAGAGTGCTGAATCGGCACCATCTTCACTTGAGATACCGGAAACATATATTATAAATGGTTCTTTCTTTACGTTAACGTTGGATTTCTGGACAGTAACAAGCTTCTTATATTCGTATTGCTTAATAATCTTAACCTTGGTATCAAAGTCTTCATACTGTGAGGCAACAACCTTAAGCATGGAATCATTCATAACAATTGCCTGAACCTCTGTATTATCATAAAAGGCAGTTACAAGGTCATCCCATGATTTGTATTCTGCAAGTTCCAGGCTGCTCTTGTTAAGCTCTGATTTAACAGAATCAAATGCTGTCTTGACATTAGCGTTGCTTGCAGTTGAATTATAAGCAAACTTGTAATTGGCAAGATCATTTAAAGAGGAAGCCTTGTCATCTGCCAGTACAACTACATCAACGATGTCAGTGTTAATCTCAGGAAGATTAAGTTTATTAAGGACAGAATCAAGCTTAGATGATACAAGGTATATGAAAACAATCACTCCTGACATAAGTACTGCAAGAATCTTACCTATAATATGAGCCTTCGTAAACTGCGATGTGAAATCGTACAGGAATATCAGCAGTAAAAATGCGTTGACCGCAATTAAATACTTCAATGGAAGAATATCTAACTTAAATATATTAAATAAAAGTAATCCCGATACAATAAGCTGTATCAGAACTAATATAAGACCAATAAGTGTACCCCAGCCACGCCTTTTTCTTTTTCGTTCTTTCTTAGAAAGCTCTTCTTTATTCTTAAATAAATATTTCATATCGTCTTTACTT
>ENA-OZJV01000947-OZJV01000947.1-human-gut-metagenome-genome-assembly--contig:-NODE-947-length-12891-cov-25.018152_pt1 | contig 12891 bp, 9 predicted proteins | sample MGYA00244179_ERZ653756 | MGnify/ENA primary metagenome ERZ653756 (study PRJEB26926, sample SAMN06165332) | human gut metagenome | biome: ENVO:00009003; feature: ENVO:2100002; material: ENVO:00002003...
TCAGAAATGCGGCAAAACCGCTCTGCGGATTATAAAGTGCCACATAGTCGTAGTCAATGGGGAGTTTGTTGATTTCATCCTGACGGTCGGTAGTGCCTGTGACATAATAATCCACCTTGATATCCTTGTTTACCTCCAGCGACACATTGGTCACGGTGACAAGCAGCGCCTTGTAGTAGAGCATACTTGCCATGTCACAGTACAATCCTATCGGAACCTGTCTGCCGTGGGCGAGGTCGGTGGTGAATGATGCCGGAATCCTTACTATCCCGTACACTTTTTGGCGGCGAATCAGCTCTTCCGCTTCTTTCATGTCGGGGCAATATGCCTCGATTTTCAAGTCGGGCGACGCATCCATCTTGCGCAGAATCTCGCGGCTCAACGGCGAATTACTCTCGTCGACCACGGCTACCGGCACGTCGCGCACTACTTCACCGGTGTACACGTAGGAGTAAAGCAAGGGATAGGCGAGCGGCACGAAAAGTATAAATATCATGATACCCTTGTCGCGGAATATATTGCTGATTTCGCGATACCATATCTGAAATATGTTCAATATTGATTTCATGTCGGTTATTCTTGATATTTATATTTCAGGAATGCCGTGCGGTAACGCGGCAGTACGGCAAACGGCAGCAGGAGGAAGCATAGAAGCGCGACTACCGATGTCCACACATAGGCTACCGGATAACCGTCTAATGCCTGATTCACATATATCAGATAATAGTGGCGTAACGGAAACAACCATGCAAGATGCTGAAAAAACCGACTCATCGCCATGACCGGATAGGTGAATCCCGCGACAGAGAACGAGAGTATGCCCCACAGCGAGCAGAGACACATCGCGGTGCGCATCTGACCGAGGAATACGCCGAAGAAAAACACTCCGAACGCCTGCGAGGCAAGTACGGTCACAAACCCCAGTAACATCATGTGCCATAGCGGGACATTGCACGGATAGCCGAGTATGCGGTAAAAATACACGTCATAAAACACAAACATGAGCGTGAAAAGGATCGTCTGCGGCAGGAGTTTCCCGGCGAGTGCTATCGACGAGGAGTTTCCCGACATCTCATACAGTTTCTTTTGAGAGTCAAATTTCCACTCCATGCCTATGGTATAGGAGGTTGAGAGCATTATCAGCAGGATAAGTATGCCCGGTACCAGTATATTGTTAAGATACACCGCATAGTCCAGGGTGGGGTTGTTAAGCGGATGTGTCTCGATGGTTATGGGCTGGATAATACTCATCGCCTTATCTTCGGTCGCCCCCTTCGCATACAGTGTCTCACGCGTCAGTGCGAGACCTGAAAGCTCCGATGCAGTGCGCATGTCTTTCATCAGCAATGAACCGGGCACGAAATATGCCTCGTTAGTGTAAAACGATATTTTCGGCTGCCGGTTGGAGAGGGCTTTTTCAGTCGTTCCCTTGGGAATATAGAAAAAGGAGAATATCTCTCCGCGCTGCATGGCGTCTCTTGCCGCGGAAAAGGTGGGGTATGAGGCAACGAAGTCAGCTTCCGCCATAGCATCGATAGTGCGTATAATCGTGCGTGATATGTTGGTATTGTCCTCGTCGACTATGCCCGCAGGGAGCTGCGTGGGCAATCCTTTGTCCATAAGTGTGGCAAAAAATATCGCACACGCCACCGGAGCCACCACCATACAGAACAGGAAGAGCGGACGACGGGAATAGCCTTTCAGCTCCCGGCGGGAAATAGCCATTACGCGTTGTAACCCAGTCATATCACTCGTCATGTTATCGTTTCATTATAGCCGACATGCCGCCGCGTAATCCGAGAAGTTCCGACGGTTCGACGGGGTATGCCTGCAGTTCAAAAGTCTTCAGGTCAAATTTGTCAAGCGCTTTTGTCGCTTTCCATGTGGCGAAACTGCCCACTTCCTTTATCCTTGTGATTTTCACCGTCACATCCTTGTCGTAGGCAGGTACGTAAACCGACACCTCCTGACCCACCGTTAGACCGGGCAAAAAGTCTTCGCGCACATTGAACGTGAACCATATATCGTCAATCTTCGATACATTCATGATAGGAGCGCCGGAACCTACGAGTTCGCCCGGTTCCGGAAATATTTCCGTCACGATCCCGTCGGCGGAGGCGAGAAGCACGGTCTCGCTGACATACGATGACACCTCGCTTATGGCACCTTCGGCACAAGACACCTGAGCCTGTGCCGCGTTTATATCCTCATGACGCGAACCGTTAACCGCCATCTCATACTGTGACCTGGCTGCATTTTCCGAAGCTGTCATCGCACGGTAATTGGCGAGAGCCTCGTCGCGCTTCTGCTCGGCGAGCACCCCGTTTTCAAACAGGCGGTTGACACGATTATAGGTCTTTTCCGCTACATCGCGTCCGGCAACTGCTTTCTGCCACACTTCGTAAGCCGACTGTATCTGCTCGCGGCGCGCTCCGGTACGGACTTTCTGTTCCATAGCCTGTGCAGCCATGAAAGCCGCCTCCGCCTGGGTGAGCTTTGCCTGAATGTCGGGTGCCTCAAGTATCACCAGTGTGTCGCCTTTGTTAACTATGTCGCCCTCTTCCACCTTTATTTCAAGAATCCTTGCCGGTATCTTGCTTGACACCCTGTAGTCAGATGTCTCCGCCCATCCCTGAATCACCTCAGGCTGCTCGGGGATACAGAGTCCTATTATTACCACAATGGCAATGACAGCCAGGATGATTGTCGTGCAGACAATTATCACGTTAAGATTTTTCTTTTTCATTTCCGGGTTATTTTATTGTTCCTAATGATTTTCTCAGATATACGTAGGCAAGCCGTACATCGATGCCTGACGATATGAGGTTGGTTTTTGCGGAGAGCCATGCGGTCTGTGCCTCGATCACGTTGCTCACGGGAATTACACCTTCTTTCATGCCTAATGTGGCACAGCGCAGATTCTCGTCGGCAGCCGCCTGGCTGCTCAACGACTCGGCATACCGCTCGTGGGCTTCGCGTACCTTCTGTCGGCTCTGGCTCACCTGCAGCTCTATTTTCTCGCGTGTAGCCTCGTAATCCCATCTTGCGGCGGCGGCATGTGAGGCGGCGCTTTTAACCTTGTAACTCCTGTCGCCCCATGTTAGAATGGGGATATTCACGGCTACGCCGATATTCCAAGTGCCTTTGAATTTCTTTTCAAAACTGTTGAATACAGAAGGATAGCTCGCGAAATACCCTCCGGTAAGCGCCACGCTTGGCAAGAACTCCGACCTCGCCACCTTTACCTTCTCGTCAAACAGTCTTACCGAAGTGCCGAGAGCCGAGAGTTCCGGACGGTTTTCCCGGATATCGCCGGAATCCATGACATCGGGCTCCGTAAGATCAATAGTGTCGTTGTTTTCATCGGCGAGCACTATCTCCGAGTCGAGGGGCAGTCCGCATAGCTCGCAAAGGCGCATCTTGAGGATGTCGAGACCATTGTCGACCTGAATTATTGTCACATTAGCCTCGTTGACCTTTACTTTCACGCTTAGTCCGTCGGATTTCGTGGCAAATCCTTCGGCAATCATCTGCGTAATGTCGCCGTCGAGTGTCGTGACAAGGTTGAGATAGCTTTCGGCGAGACGCTTTCGCGCCGAAAGTTCCACGATGTTCCAGTAAGTCTCGTCGACTGCCACTATAAGTTCCTGGTATTTCAGGTCGTGCTTGTCGGAGGCAATCATCTCGGCGTAGCGTGTAATCTTGTTGTATGCCCTTATCTTGCCGCCCATATAGAGAGGTTGGGTGAGCATCACGGCGGCACCCGCCATATTGCGGGTGTCGGTGCGCAGTGCGTCGACCAGCCCTTGTCCCACCGGGTTCAGAGCCGGCATCTGTAGGGCGGTCCCCAATCCTGACAGTGTTGATTTTTGCTCGTCGCTCAGCAGTGAAAGTTCCTTGCCTGTGTGCATGTATATGCCTGTGGCGGAAACTTTCGGGAGATAATTGGTAAATGCCGATTTACGGTTGTAGTACGCGGCGCGCATCTCCATTTCCGAACTGCGTAGCTCTTTGTTGTTGTCAACGGCAAGTGTGCGGCAGCTGTCCAGGGAGAGCGGTGCGTCGGCTGCCATTGCCGATATGCCCGATAGTAATAATAATAGAATCGTCAGATGTCGTCTGTCCATTTTCATCACGAATTAACTTTGACGCAAAGTTCGCTACAAATGAAAGGCGATAAAAGTCGTATTTCACGGGTGGATTGGAACATACTTCGCTTTTTGGACCGTAATATCACCAACAAAGGAGATAATATTGTTATATTTGTACAGTTTAATCTTAGTTATTTATGTATAAGACCCTGACTGACATCTCTATCGAGCGACTTCTTGAACAGGATATCCCCGAGCTTGTGGGATTTCACAAAGACATCGTCATGATCAACTCTCTTGACGATATGCGATTGTTTTCCCATCCCACAAGGCTGAAAGCCACCACTGTGCTTGTGTGCCTTCAGGGGGAAATTGACTGCAGTATCAATCTGCGCCGGTTTAAGATTGCGGCAGATCACCTGCTGGTGAATTTCGCCAATGATATAATCCAGATTCACAGCACCGACAATATCGCCGGATATGCCATCATGCTTTCCGAGGATTACATGCAGCAGCTTCAGCTTGATTTCCGCCTCCGCGCACAGAGTTATATCGGGTTGAGAGGCAACGGTCCTATCAGTGTGCCTCATGAAGAGATTGTGAACCTGAAACCCTATTACGACCTTTTCAAGCGAAACATGGAGGCGGGCAATCCGGAAGTGATAAAGGGGCTTGCACTCGCGTTGTCACACACGATACTGCTGATGGTGAAGCGCTACCGGGGGCAGAGTCATGCCGACATGGAGAAGGACGCTCCACGGGCGGAGCAGCTCTTTGATAAATTCATGACGCTTCTACAGGCTTATCATGAAAAGGAGCGGAGCCTGCAGTTTTATGCCGACAAGATGTATCTTACCCCGAAATATGTGTCGGGCATGATTAAAAGCTACAGCGGGAAGGCGGCTCTTGAATGGATTAACGAGTATGTGGTGCTGGAGGCGAAGATGATGTTGCGCTACACACAGATGTCGGTGCAGGAGATAGCATACGCCCTGAATTTTCCCACTCAGTCGGCATTCGGCAAATATTTCAAGCAGCAGGTCAACCTTAGTCCGCGCCAATACCGGGAGCGCGGTTAAGCTGTGGGTAGTAGTGTGGTCAGGGGAGGCGGGGGTCTTTGGCGAGGACCGTGGCGCCGGAGTCGAGAAGGTAGATGACAGGCATGGCGGGGAGCACGTAGGTTTCGTTGTCAAGGATGGGGTCGAGGGCATATCCTACTGTCCATCCGGCGGGAAGCGACGCGCATGTGCGTTCCCACTGCCGGCGGTCGTCTTCGGCGTCTATCGCCAGGATGGCGGTGCCGGGAGGAAACGCGGTGTGGCGTAGTCGCTCTATCATTGCCTTGCAGTTTTCGCAGTCGGGGTCGTAGAAAAGCAGCAGCGTCATTTCATGGTCGCGGCAAAACTCCGACAGCACGCCTTCGCCCCCGCCGCGCATGACGTAACGGAAATCGGCGGCACGGGTGCCACGGCTGTTTTTCATCGCCGTTTCAAGGCGGTACCGTGCGCGTTCACGCCCGGCATCATCAAGACGGTTGCCTGCAAGGAGTGCGCGCAGGAAGTGGGTGTAATATTCCTCGTTGTACATGGGCGATTCCGGGTCATAGAGATACTTGTCGATAATGGCGTTGAGGAAGTCAAACGCTTCGCCCGAAGTCGCCGCCTTGTCGAGCAGGACCGACGCGCCGTGCGCCATTGCGGCAGAGTCGGCGTAGTCAAACAAGGCGGCGAAGTTGGAGAAATTCTGTTCCATGAAGGCGGTGTCGAGGCTTAACCGGCAGTCGTTGAAATCCATGTCGTCCCAGAAGTGGGCGAGTAGATACGCTGCCCTCTCCTTAGGCTGAGTCAGTCCCGCTGGCAGCGCGGGCAGGGGCAGTTCAGCCACGCTGTCATCCGCGCCTGCATCACCGGAAGTCGGGTTCTGGCGGCATGACGCGGCAATCCACATCACGACCGCCAAAATAAGTACGTTCAGATTGTTCATAGCTATGTTATTATGGCACATCGCGGACACAACGCACCCAACCTCTTTTATAATGTATGGTTAGATTCTCATTGGTAAGCTGAATGCCTTGACTTCCAAGGAAGGCAAGAAATAGATTCCGCTCATTTTCATATCCTCCACCAACTCCGGTGGCATTATTGAAATAAGTGTAGGTACATGACAACCATGGACCACCACCGCTAACTCCACCTTCATTCTTCAAGATTGCCAGCTCTTTCTGATTAGGTACGCGCCAACCTGACTTGGCGGCATTATCCTTAGCTTTGCATGGGTTGCTGTCAATATATTTTTGTAAATCTGATATAGTCCAGGAGGTAGCCGGTACCTCAATATCACCAGACTCATATTCAAATTTCTTGTACGGCATATTGTAGGGAGATATAATATTATGAATCGGCATAACTCCTTCTTCAGTTGACGGACCGTTTCCGAAATAGGCAGTCTGGCGCACTGAGCGCGGATCATAATAAGTCATCTCGACAGTACGTGCATTGCCATCAAATTTATAAGCTCTTGTCACATCATCGGCACTCTCTATTTTGGTGAGATCCGTGCCGAGATTACGGATACATCTTACTTGCCACGGATATCCGCCACCCCAACTTTTAACGCCACTCCAGCCTGAAGTAGACATACCCTCAATAGCCCAAAGCACACGGATGTCACCTGAAACATTGCTTGCCGCGTACATGTAGCGTGTGTAACAGTCGTTTTTAATTTGGCATCCGGTTTCGGTAGACCAATCCCACACGTCGTTAGTCTTTTTCGCTGTAGGTAATTTTGTAATCGACTCAAAATCCATCAGTGGTTGTGTAAGCGATTTGTCGCCAAGAAGTAGTCGCAAATACTTGCCGGTTGCAGGAACATACCATCGTAATTCGTCGGCATCTATTTTCCCGTTGCCGTTGTTGTCGCGGTTACGGTTCATGCATGCGTTGACAGCTTCCACGTAATATTTGGAGTCTTTAGTGTCCTGCGGGTCATTAAATACAGGAGTATTGTCTACCGTACAGCTTACAGGGCGAGGTATAGGCAGCGGATTTCCTGATGCAATAGTCCTGTCGGGCAAATCGGGACCTCCTTGGGCGCGGATGCCATTAACCCCCGGCACTTCCAATGGTTCTGTCTGTTCGATGAATGTACTCCAGTCGGCGTTTCCTCCATTAGCAATGCCAAGCCATAACGCCATATTATATCTGCCGTTGGAGTCGCTTGTGCCGCCTTTGGTGAAAGAGCTGCGCATGTTGAGTCCCTCGGTCTCGTTGAATGATTCCATTCCGATAGCCGTGGCGATTTCGGCGTGTTCGGAGTAGTAGGTCTGGATTGAGCGTTGCGAGATGCCGTATTTTGAGCGGGCATAGACGCTGTTGCCGTCGGGCGATATTTTCCTCGTAACCCTTATGTAGCATCGGCGCGGGTTCTGGTTCACGTAGTTACGCCATGTGGGGTCGGTTGCGCCGGTGGTTTCGTCGCCGGATGTCTCGTAAGTGTTTTCCTTGACAAAGACGGTGTACCATCCCGACGTGGATTTCCATTGCGACTGCATGTTGTCCCACGCATTGTCGTGGGTGCCTTTCACAAGGTCGGCAAGAAGAAATGTCTTGTTGTCGTTGCGGTACCCTTTCGGTTTGTATTCGGCAAGGACATACCGCTCGGTGGTGGGACGTAGCTCCACCCAGTCATAGAATTTGGAATCATATTCTGTGTAGTTGGACTCGTCGACATTACGCTGTACGCCTCCGTAATATGTGGTGAGAAGAAAACCGAAATTAGGCTGCTTGAGTTCTGATTCTGTCAGCTGGACATTATAAGTGTTGTAGTGGGAGTCGAGTTCCACGGTTATCTGGTCCATGTCGCTTACTATGCCTTCTTCGCCGGGATATAGTTCATCGGTACGGTATGCATCGACGCGTATGTCGTCGACACCCTTCACCGTCACGTTGTAGGTGTAGCGGGTGTTACGGTAGCAGTTGAAGTCGGACGCGATGCCGCCTATATTGCCGAGATGGATGATGTAGTCGGCATTTCCCACGCGGTGTACGCTGATATCGCCACCCTTGTCGGTTGCACCCTCACCGTCGACCTTGATTGTGCCTTTATAGGCGATTGTGCATTGTACTCTTACATACGATGCCATATTGTTAGGGGTCCACGCGCTGCCGGTGAGCGAGGTGAAGAGGTTGCCCGCACAGGCATCGCGATCGGTATATTTGGTCGCGCTGCCGGTGTGTTTGCTCTCTCCTTGCCAGTAGTTGAATGTCGATGTGCCGGTCTTGTCATCCTTCGAGATATACTGTGCCGTGTACTGTATGGGACTGGCAAAATAGGCGGCGGTGGTGCTTTCTGTTGCCGCATCGCCGAAATTGGTGGTCATGCCGTCTTTTGTGCCTCGCTCGTAGACCCATGAATATTTCGGGGCATTGTAGATGGTATAACTGTTGACGGTAAGGTCAAAATCCTTGTCGCCCGGGATAAAATTGAATGTGACCTGCGACACGAGCCGGCGAAGGTGGATGGCACCCGTCTGAAACTCTACCACACCTTTCTTTACGGGAATAAAGTGAGGCGTGAAATTGAATTCCTGCCATTCGCTGAGAGCTGTGGGATGGGTGTCTCCGGGGTCGATGTCGACATAGCACCCCGCCATAGGAAGTGGCACGGAAGGGGCGTACATGGAGTTGAAAGTGGAGGGCGACACCACGGCGATGTCAAGAAAATCATCCCACGTATCGGCATTTTCAAGCAGCTGGGCGAGAGTCTTTTCTTCACCGGGATTGCTTTTAAGGATTGCCTTGTTGTCCACATTTGCCACCCCGACGATATAATTGTAGCCGCTAAGGGTGTTGATATTGATTGTCACGTCGTGAGTACCCTCGATCACGACGGTGCCGGGGGTGAGCTTGGTCCAGTCGCTTGTTGCCTTTTTGGTGACGGAGCTGTAGGTGCGCACCCATAGTGTCTGCACCCGGTTTATGTCATTGACCGGGAGGTCGGCGCGGCTCTTCGCCTCCATTTCAGGGAGCTGCAGCTTGACCGACAGCGTGACCGGCTTTCCCGATACGGTGTAATCGGGCATATCGTCGAAGGTATCGTCGGTGCAGCCTGCCGATGCTGCAAGCAGTGCAGCGCAGGCGACAGCTCTCATTATTATATGTATCAGTCTCAAAAGGCTCATTTTTTGCAGTGGATTCGTAGATATTGATTAGTTAAAAGTGATGTCTGACACTCCGGTATCCATGTCGCAGACGGTCCAGTGTACGGTCATTGACTGTGATAGAGCCGTGACCTCGAAGCGGTAGATGTGGTTGCGGAGCAGTGCGGGGAGGTTGTCGGCTGAGGTGGCGTGACCGCCGGTGTACTGTGCCATGCGGAGATAGTAGGTGACGGGGGAGTGGGTTACGGTTGTGTTGTCGGGGCGCGTCTCTGTGCCACCTTTTGTGGTGACACGCATGTAGGGTTGCAGCGATTGACCGATGCCTGTCTTCGAGTATTCAAAGAGATACGCCGAGTAGACCGGGCATTTGTCGGGGCGCGCCTCGGTAGCTATGGGGTCATAGACGAAACTGAGCGAGCTTGCCGCGATTTCCGCGCCGGGTTCCGTGCCGTCGGCAAACGGTGCCGGGGCTATGTATCGCGCCGAGGCGGGTAGGGTGGGATTGTCGACCTGTTGCGTCTCGGAGGCGTCGGCGTTTACCCATTCGGTGAAGGAGGGAAGGAGAGTGCCACAGTCCATGATGCCGTTGACAGCCACGCTGCCTATGCGCAGCACCCTGTTTACACCGGTGTCGTCGGTTGCGGGATTAAACACCGCGTCGTCGCTGATGCCGATTTTGTCAATCACCTCGATTTTGGAGAGTGAGCGGAGGAGGTTGATATCTTTACCGCCGTTGGCGACATCGGAGATGTTGTAAGGGTCGGTCGCCGTGGATGCTTTCAGCTTGTCGGTCGACACTGAAAAATATTGGAGTCCCGCCATGGGGAAGCGTTGTGTGTTGCCTGCCGATTCACGTGCCGCGTTCATGAGAGCGGCGGCATCGGGTAGGGTGCCTCCCGTGGGTAGACAGGAGGTGAGGGTGAAATATTGCTGAAGCGATGTGCCCGGCTCCGTGTCGGGGAGGGTGATGCCCCATCCGTCGAGGTTGGCGAGCACGAGTATATAGAATCCGATTTGCGGATTGTCGATATTGCGGGTGAAATAGTAGTGGTAGAGACGTGCGGTCACGTCATATACGGTGTAATTGTCGTCGGCCGCCAGGGTGCGGGTCATCGGCGTGACATTATACAGATAATTGCCGTCGGCGTCAAAGAGAAGATATTGGATGTCGGTGACATCGATATAGTTTTCCGCGCCGGAGCCTGTATAATCGCCATCGATGTCGGCGGCGCGGCTTTGACCTTGGTTACGGGTCATGATGGTGAAACGCAAATATATGTTTTCTTCCTCCAGCAGTTCTTCGGGATTGCCGGGGAGCGCGTGATGCCCGCTGCCGCACGATACGAGCAGCAACAGCAACATTAGCAACAATATATTTAAGTTTCTGAGAGCCATTTTGTTAAAGGGATAGCTGATTTAGCTAAGATAGCTACGGTAGCTATAAAGTTGTCTTAAAGAATACCATCCTGCGGGGGTACACGGCGCCATCCGTTGATGAGTATGCGCGACTTTATCCAGTTGTAGCCGCCCTGCATGAAAAATACCATCGAATAGTCGTCGTAACGGTCGAGATAGTCCTGATTGGAGGTCGCCACCTCATACTCGCTTCTCACCAGAAGAAGATACTCGATGAGGGGTATCTCAATCACTGTGCCGCCGGTGTCGACACGGCGTATGGTGAGCCGCTGCGGCATATCGGCGATAAGCCTTCCGGTGGTAATCTCAAACTGCACACCGTTGCCTGTCCCGGCGCGACCGCTTTCATCGGCGATGTCGGCGTTGACCGGCTTCTGCGACCATGGTGTGTAGACAAATTTCCGCTCGCCTATAGGAAGGTTGAGGTAATTGAGGCAGCTGTTTTCGGCTTCAAGCTCCACGCTGAGATTGGAGGGGTCGATAGTGCTGCCGTCAGTGTTCAATATCTGCAGGGTGAGATGATTGGTGTCGCGGGTGAGGTCAATCGGGGCGATGTCTATGTCGCCGAAGGTGTCGGGAAACTCCACACCGGTGGCGATGCCGTGATAAAGCCTTGTGATGTCGCGCCCGGAATAGAGGTCAGGCTCCCTCCCTTCAAGAGGGAGGGTAGCCGTGAGCTCGTCGATTGATGCCGGATTTTCGCCACCGCCGATGAGAAACGATACAGGGTCGTCGGTCAGCGGCTCACCCTCACACCATGCAAGCATGTCGTAGACGCCCGGCTCAACGTCGACCTCGATATAGAAGTCATTGTCGGCGGTCAAGGCGCGTTGCCGGGTGGTGCGGTACACAAGGTTTCCCTGCCTGTCAAAGAGGTAGAGCGACACACGCGACACCTGTGAGCCGAAAGCATCGGTGTTGAGTATGTTGCGCGTATAGCGGAAATGCACCCGGTAGCGCGGGTCGCAGTCGCCCTCATATTCGTATAGCATCTTTCGGCACGATGCTGCCGTGATTGTCAGCATTATCGCAGCCAGGGCAAGGAGGCATGTGCGGGTGAACGGTTGTCGTATATTCTGCATCTTCATTGATGGTGTTGAAAATGGTTGATGGTGTCGTCAGAGAATAATGTTCTTTTGCTCGGGCACTATTCTCCAGTTAAGGATGTTGATTCGGTACTTGATATAATAGTCATCCATCTCCATCGGGGGAACGATAGGATAGTCAAGATTCTCGATACCGGTGCCGAGACCCTGAATTTTGGAGACAGTAAGAGTGTATACATGGTTGCGGACAAGACCGAAGTCGCCTACACGCACCTTTGCCCAGTCAATTTTGTTGTCAGTAATAGGACTCGTTGTCTCATTGGAGGAATTTTCGCTAAGACCTATGTGAGCGATAGGAATAGAGAAGTATGCCTTGCCATTAGTATAAGCCTGTGCATTAGCGAGCTGCTGCCAAAGTAGTGTATTAATCTGATTCTTGATGGCATTGGTCACGCGCACCCAATTATTGCTGCCATTCGGCTTGTAAAAGAGCGGAGTGGTTTCGGTCAGACTTGTGGTGTTAAGCTGTAGTGTGACATAGCGGTGAGGCACGGCGATATCTCCACGAACTGCAGGATCGGGATGCTTGACAGAGAAAAAGTTGGTAAGGCTATTTGAGGCGGCGTTGGTGCTGTTAAGTAGTGTTCCATTCTGATCTATTGCAAGAATCTGATTAGCATCAAGGAATGCGTTAAGCATTGTCTCGGCTCCTTCTACGGCATTTTCCGGAATCGATGCATCAAAATAGATTTCATCTTGATAGATGTAGAATTTAGTACCGGCAGTGATACTGTTTTCTCCATTTTTCAATGTATAGTTTCCTACAACCAATACTGAGGGGGCTGCAGCCTTGGGGTTGACAGATTCAAATGCCGATTTGCCCATGGTGTTTTCAAGCGTGTACTTATGAGGTGTAATGGCGTCAGTTTCTCCTTCCGGAGTGTAGTCAGCAAATTTCTTCACGCCTAATCCTGGACCGGTATAGCTTTTGTTGCCCATCACCTGATTGTAGCTATAATAGCGGAGTTTGTAATTTGTCGATTCGATAATCTCTCCTGCTCCTGTCTTGTTTGACCCGGCTTTATCGGCGATATTGTCGGACACCTGCGGGAATGCAGTTGCATAATATGAGGGAGAGCATGACCAGTAGCTTCTGTGCAGTGGCTCGTCATTCCACGTG
>ENA-OZJV01000948-OZJV01000948.1-human-gut-metagenome-genome-assembly--contig:-NODE-948-length-12881-cov-5.013176_pt1 | contig 12881 bp, 7 predicted proteins | sample MGYA00244179_ERZ653756 | MGnify/ENA primary metagenome ERZ653756 (study PRJEB26926, sample SAMN06165332) | human gut metagenome | biome: ENVO:00009003; feature: ENVO:2100002; material: ENVO:00002003...
CCTTTTGGAGGGAGAACGGTTTATCGGGTCTGAAACGGAGATATTCCAGCGGTCGGACATGCCGTCCCTGGCCCGGTTATGGGCTGAACGCCGTCTTTCTTTCGGCAACGTGGAAATCATGGACCAATCTCCTCTGCTGTATATCCATTTGGGGTGCGGCACCCGGAGGTTGAATGGCTGGTTGAATCTGGACGCTCCCAATTATGATATTACCAGGCCACTCCCGTGGAAGGACGATTCCGTAGACGCTTTTTATCTGGAGCATGTCATTGGAACAGTAACGTCTGCAGAGGCCTGCCGATTTTTCACGGAAGCCTTCCGTGCTCTAAAACCCGGAGGAATCTTACGATTAAGTTTCCGGGACGTGCGCCTGATGCGCGGGGTGATGACGCCTGCGTTCAGGCAATACATGAAGAAACAGGGGAAAGGAAATCACACTCCGGAGAATGATTTGTGTGCATTTATGGAAGTCTACAAGCAACAATCCCTGTGGTCTGCCGATTTCCTGAGTTATGTTTTGGAAGAGCTGGGGTTCCAGGTTTCCCAGCATGCTCCGGGTAATTCCCGCCATTTGCACCTTCAGTGTCTTGAAAGGCGATCCGACAGGGATGAACATCCTTTTGACCTGCTGGGCACGGTTTGCCTGGATGCCCGGAAACCGCAGAAGACTGTTACCGGTAAATTTTTATCCTTGCGTCCCGCTTCTGTTCCGGCATCTCCCGGTTACGTCACGACGCAGTTTATGCCCGGCTCGCGTACGTGCAATCATCTGTTCCAGATAGCTGCTGCCTATGCGCATGCTCTCCGGCTGGGTGTGGGATGCCGTATTCCCTGGAGATACAGTTCCGAGACCTGGGAGCTGATGACTTATCTGGGTGAGGCCTGTTCGCTGTGCCCGGACGGCGGATATAACGATCCCGTGACATACAGGGAGCCCGGATTTTCCTACCATCCCATTCCTGAAACGGTTCGCTACGGCGCCTTGAGAGGGTATTTCCAGAGTGAGCGGTATTTCAAGGATGTTGCGGAAGAAATCCGTTCCCTGTTTGCTCCTCTTATTGCTCCCGTCCAGGAGGGCGTGGCCGGCGTTCATATAAGGATGGGGGACTATCTTGACCGTACAGACATGTACCATACGCCGGATGTTCCCTTTCTTAATGAAGCTTTACGGAGGCTTTCCGGCAACATCAGTAAGCTGGTCGTCTTTTCCGATTCTCCGGAATTGGCCCGGAAATTGATGGAGGGCGTTCCGGAAGCAACGCGTTTTGAAATAGTCATGGATGAGCATGAGACGCTGGACGCCCTCCGGGAATTGACGTCCATGCAGGAACTCGTCCTTTCCTGTTCCTCCTTTTCCTGGTGGGGGGCATGGCTTGGAGACCAGCAGAGGGTTTTTATTCAAAAACAGTGGTTTACCGGAAAGATTGAGGACGAGCAGGACATTTTCTGCCCGCAATGGATTAAACTTTAACAGGTACATTTTATGAAATGTGTTTTGATTGTGTCTCCTGGGGAAAAGTCGGAGGGAGCTTCGGAATTGCACCGGATGGGTTACGAGCTGGAGCTCTATCCCTCTACCGCGGATCTTTCCCCCCTCAGGGATGCGCGGGAAGAGGAAAGTGCATCCTACCTGGGACGGTCCCCGGCGTCTGCGGAACGTTCGCACGTCCGTTCTCTGAGGGCATCTTTCATACGTCTTCTGGAGGACAGAAATTATGCTGGGAGTGACCTGATTATTTTCGGAGAAAGCGATGCCGTGCCGATGGTGGCTTCTTCCCGCTTGGAAACGGCTCTCAGGAAGGAAATGAAGGAGCATCCGGAGACGGATATTTTCCGGCTGTTCCATCATGCAGTATGGTCTCCGCAAGGGGCTCCGGGGGAATCTGATGAAATCTTGTTTGAAGATTTCAAAACGGGAAAGACGGATGCCAATACCTCCTACGTATGGGGAACGCATGCTCTCGTCATCCCTGCTGCCCGACGCCCCAGGGTGGCCCGGGTTTTTGCCGATTACCGGTTGCCGACTGATATTGCCCTGGAGGCTGCCAACAGCCATGGAGACCTCAAGATCCGTGTGGCCCGCCACAATCTGTTTTACCAGCACGAACGGACTAAGCAGAGACCCGATTGCAAAATTGCTGTTTGTCTCTCATCCTATAAGCGTCTGACGGATTTGCAGAGGCAGATTTGGTGCATGATGGATCAGAGCTATCCGAATCTTCATGTGTTCGCAGCTGTCAAGGGGATACCGGAAGGCACGTACCGCAGAACAGTGCTCCCTCTCTTTGAACATTTTATTCACGAAGGCCGTTTGACGATGCGGCTTTTCCCCAACAAGAACCAGCTATCCAATTTCTTGGACACGATAAGGGATTTGAACGTTTCCGATTACGATCTTTTCGCCAAAATTGACGACGATGATTTGTACGGAAGGGATTATTTCAAGTCAGTCAATAAATTCCATCTGCATCTTCCGCCGGAATTCAGCAGCTTTTATTGCGGGCCGGGCGAATATCTAAGCGTGCGTGGAGGGTATCCCTTCTCCGGAAACGGATTTTTCGGCTGCTTTGGCCCCACCTTGGTATTGAGCCGGGATGTGCTGGAAAAATTAATAATTTGTGAGACCAATCCTCACATGATATCCCAGATCTCGCCCAGGCTCCGTCATGCCGGGTATGGATTTACGGAAGACAACTTCATGCACATGATGATGCTGGATACCGGAAGCAGCAACCGCACCCGGTATGTACAGGAAATGGCCCTGCCAATGCATCTGGCGATTCAGACCGGCAATGCTTCCGTGATGCGCGGAGGGCTGGTTCCGGGAGATTTCCGGGGCAGAAACTGGAACATTTCTACGAATCAGGTTAATGAGGAGCGTCTCATGGAAGTGCATCATCCGCAATGGCATGATATTGTCCGTGTCTTTGGGAACAGGGCGCGCCGTTTTGAACGGGACGACGAAGCGGACGTCCTCTCCGTCACTGATGAGAAAATAACTCTCAAGTGGGATTGCTGGGGCGTGGAGGCGTTTAAAAAGATGGAGGATGGAACCTTCTATTTGTCGAGCGGCGGCAGACAGGAGGAACCTTTTTCTCCCCGGAAAAAAGTGGCTGTCCTGTTTATAGCCACAGGGCGTTATATGACGTTCTGGGAGGAGTTTTATGCGGCCTCCAAACAATATTTCCTGACAGGGCATGATGTGCATTATTTTCTGTTCACGGATCATCCGGAAGTGGAAACCGGCGATGACGTGACTCTTGTCCGCAAGCCGTTTTATCCGTGGCCCATGGAAACCTTGAGAAGGTTTGAGACTTTTTTAACCGTTCGGGAGGAATTGCAGCAATATGACTACATTTATTTCATGAATGGAACTTTGCTTCCCGTAGGGCCTGTCGGTCAGGAAATTTTCCCGATGAACCGGCAGGGTCTCATGGTGACGCTTCATCCGGGGTACTACCAACGCCCCCGTTCCACTTACCCCTACGAAAAAAATGGAATGTCCCGGGCGCGGGTGCTCCATTCCGAAGGAGAATATTATGTCGCCGGAGGCTTTAACGGGGGAAGGGCTGAAGACTATCTCCGCATGTGCCGGGAGTTGGCGGATGCCGTCAGGCGGGATCTTGAGGACGGTGTCATTGCCGTTTGGCACGATGAAAGCCACCTCAATAAATATGTGATTGGCCGGCATCCCCTTGTTTTATCTCCTGAATATTTATTCCCTGAAACATTGGACTTTAATCAAAAAAATCTCATGGCGATCAAACCGAAAGTAAAAATGATCGTAAAGGATAAATCTCTTCAAAAACACGGGGGTCACGCATGGTTGAGGCAACAGATATAAATTCCCGGCAGGTCAAACGTGCCGCTTTTGCGGACTTCTGGCCGGGATTTGATCCACATGATAATATTCTGTCCGCGGTTTTGACGGAAAGACTGGGCATGACCGTTGTGGATGACCAGGATCAGGCGGATTTTTTAATCTACTCCGTTTTTGGAGAAAAACATCAGAACTTTAAGGGGATTCGAGTTTTTTATACGGGGGAATCCGTCAAACCGCGTTGGGATGAGTGCGATTATGCCATTTCATTCATGAAGGGAGATATTCCTTATCCCGAATGTCATTTGAGGATGCCCTGCTGGATGAACAATGGCCCTGTCAGAAGAACGGGAAAAATAGAACAATACTCCAAAGACAGAAAATCCCTTCTGTCCAGGCATACCCGATTTTGCAGCTTTGTGTATTCCAATGGGAATGCTCCGGAAAGAATTCATTTCCTGCGCCTGCTTTCCCGGTACAAGCATGTAGATTGCGGCGGGATGGTCATGAACAACATGGGCTCCTGCGTTCGGGATAAAATAGCTTTCTGCTCCTCCTGCAAATTCACGATTGCCTTTGAAAACTATCCGGCTGCTGGTTACGTGACTGAAAAACTGTTTGATTCTCTTGCCGCTCTTTCCCTTCCCATTTATTGGGGAGCCCCCGATGCAGGGATGGAGGCCAATCCATCCCGGTTCGTCAATGCCGCGGACTTTTCCACCCCGGAGGCCCTGGCTGAATATGTGATTCGTCTTGATCAGGATGAAGACCTTTACCTCAGTTATATGGACGGTCCCGTTTTTGTACCGGGCCAGCCGGACATCGGAGAATATATGAACCGTCTGGCAGAATTCTTTTCCATGATTTCATGCAGCGGGAATATATGCCGGACTGGCAGGCCGCGTACGGAGGCTTGCCGTCTGCATCACGGCTATCCCGTCATGTCCCGTCATGATGACGGAAAACAATGGACGGGAAAGGCGGAACTTCTGCTGCCCCAATCGCTGGCGGCAACTCCGTTTCCCGTGTTCTGTCCGGAAGGGAAGGACACGGCTTCCCAATTCATCCGCAAGCTGGCCATTATTCCGGCTAAAAAACATTCGGAGCGCTGTCCGGATAAAAACAGGCGCTTGTTGAATGGAAGGCCCCTGTTCCTGTATTCCGTTTCCTATGCCCTCCAGGAAGGATTTGTTCCGGTTGTCAGTACGGACAGTGAAGAAGTTCTGGAACGCTGCCGTCGGGAAGGCATCCGGTGCTTCCGGGAGACGGTGGACGACCGCCGAATGGAAAATTGCGTACGCCAGGTATTGACCCGTTTCTCCTGTGACATATTCGCCGTACTTCAGCCGACTTCTCCCTTCCGTCGTCGGGGCCTGTTGCGCCAAATGGCGGAAGACATGGAAAAAGGGAAAATTCAATCCGCCTACACGGCCCGCAAAACCAAAATGATTGGTCACATGGAGGGACATTTCCATCTGGCGCATCGGGAACAGGACGCCAAGAAATTTTTCTATTTTTTTGACGGAAATATTAATGTTGTTACCCGGAAAAAATTTCTGGAATCGGGTACGATGTTTGATGACGGCTCCTGCCCTTACCCGAATGATTTTCCCTGTTGTCTGCAAATTGATACGGAAGAAGAGTGGAAAGCCTTGTCACGGTTAGGTGAATTTAAAGACTGGCAATGTTTTCTGGCTTCAGAAGGGCATAAAAAACGCATTTGCATCGTCTCAAATAAACGTGATTTGAAACGCAACTATTCCTCTTTTGTCGACTCTTGCGACAAAGTAATGAGAATCAGCAAAATGGATAACTTGAATTCCGGTCTGGCGGGAAAAAGGACGGATATTGTTCTTGTTTCCTGCTTCGCCGGATACCTGGCTTTTTCCCCTGAGGAAAGGCATATGGAAATTTTACGCGGAGTCCCGGAAATTTACTTCAACAATGAAGAATTGGGCTATTCCAATGAATTTGCTTGTAGGGAAGGGCTGGAAAACTGGAAATTCATGCCGGGGGAAGTTCACCGCAGCACGGGCAATTTTACCACGTTGAGCAAGGCGCTTTGTCTGGCGGACTATTTATTCCCTGAAGCCCAGCTTTACTATTTGGGAGATACGGATATGAACCTGAGGGCTGCGGGTTCTTCAAAGCATCATGCGCCAACGGAAAATGCCTACATGCAGTCCCTCATTGACAGCGGAAGAGTCATTCCCATTCTGGAAGATGCCGCCGGTGAATTTCATTACTCCGCCCCGGCGCCGCCGGTTTCTTCCCAGGGGAATGTTCCCGCACCGGACTTGCTTCCCGTGGACACCATTCTCATCAGCCATCCTCAGTGGACAGACCAATTTCAGATGAATGAAAAACGGGGACGCCGGCTTCACCGCAATGACCACGCAACCATACTTCAACATGATGAAAACAAACTCGTTCTTAAATGGGATAACTGGGGGACTGAAGAATTTCTGAGGATGGAAGAGGGTAAATATCAGTACCTTGACTATCATTATTCTTCTACCATCAATGAAGTGAACAAATACGCGCGGGAATTGCTCATCAACCCGTATGACGGCTATAACTCCGTGTTCCGGCATTCCAGCCGTCCTTTTATCGGCATGAGGTATCATCAATGGGAGGGGTTGCTGCTGCTGGAACGCATGTATCGTGATGTTGAAAAAGGAATACGAAAGATGCCCCGGCTTCAATCCGTCCTGCTGATGGGGATTTGCAAGGATGCGTTTGCAGCCCTTATTCTGGCGCAGCGATTGAAAAAGGATTTCCCGCATCTTCATATTGGCGTGTGGGGATGCCCATGGCCGGTGGATTTAAGTGGACAGTCTCCTGTATACCGGGGAATAAAAGTTTCCCCATCTCATGAACAGATAAGGAAAAAAAGACCGTTTAAAAATCTTTTGGAGCGTTATGGAGATCCACTCAAACTGCTTCAGCAGCCGGAATCCTCCGGACTTTGTTTGTTTGCCTTTTACAGTACCAGTCAACATTGGACTCTTGATGAAGAAGCGACGAACAGATTGGCTCCTTACCTTCTGAAAACATATGCCTATCAGGCTGGCAGCAAGGAACATCATACTGTTGTTCACGGAAAAATCGTACATCTGGTAAAGGAAAAGCCGGCATTGGTTCAATCCTGGATTGAAGAAATGTTCCGGATGATGGAAACGGAAAGCGGGAACCATGGGGAGGTGAGAAATCTGCGTATATCCGCCTAGGCGTTTCGCAAAATCCCTCAATAATTAAAAATCCCTAATCAAAAAAATGGAATGCCAATCACAAAAAACAAAATTGGCCGAAAACATGAAACGGATAGGTTTTCTCCGTGTTCTCAATGAAGAAAACGCAGTTATCCCATGTTCGTTGAGCGTAGCTCCCGTTCTGGACCACGTTGTGGTGCTCTGGGCGGATATGGATGACCGCAGCATTGATCTGGTCAAGGAATGGGAACATCACCTTTGCCACGCTTGTCAATGCCGGGTCAGCTTTCTTCATTATCCGCATCATGTCGTTCCTCCTCATTCCGTGGATGACTTGAGGAGCCTTCCCCGGGAAAACAGAATTGACACCTACTTGAATTTCGGCATGGAATTCATTCGCCGTCTTTATGAAGGGCAGCTGTTTTGCGTTTCTAAAATAGACGCTGACCAAATTTATTTTACCCGGGAACTGGAAGCGGCCTTTCAAATGATATCCGGTCCGGAGGATTGCGTCTCCATCCGGGGGGCACAATACCCTGGTTCATCAGCAAAGATTGATGATTTATGGTCCTCGGCCGGTAAATGGCGGTGGCGACTCCCTCATCTGCGGCATGAACAACTTGCCCCGCTTTGGAATTGCGGCGCTTTACGAAGTGGATATAACCGCTCATCCGCAGGTGACCCCTTATCCTGATGCCTGCTGGATGCACTTCATGAAAGCGGCTAAATACAAAAATGTCATCCGGGAATTTCATGACGATGAAGTCATCCCTCTTTCTCAAAATCCGGCTCTGCAGGAGTGCTTTCTCTCTCGTATTCTGCCGTTATTGCAGGAGGCAAAAAGCCCGTATGCGCATCTCCGCCTGGACTAGTTCCGTTTGATGCCGGTTGGACAGGAAATCGCATGTTTTCTCGGAAAAACTCTTATCTCACGCCACTCGGATGGACTCTCCCGTTTGCGTAGCTTTTACCGACTTTGAATCCGGGTTCAAACCGCAAAACCACATTCTGGGCCTGATCTTGAAAGAACGTTTGGGCGCTGTTTTTGTGGATGACCTGGCCCGTGCCGACTTGCTGATTTATTCAATCTTTGGAAATGCCGCACGTTCCTTTAAAGGTCCTCGTCTGTTTTATACGGAAGAACCTGTTTTGCCGCGCTGGAAGGAAGGATGCTATTCCCTGACAAGCCTGAGAGATGGAACGCTTTCCGGGGACCGTCATTTTCGTTTTCCTGCGTGGTTAAACGCCGACTATATCCGCAGGACGGGTCACATTGAACAATACTCCTCCGTTCCAGGGGATATTCTCAATCGGCATGAAAAATTCTGTAATTTCGTCTATTCCGGGGGAGAATTCCGGGAGGCCGTCCGTTTTTTGGAAACTCTTTCCCAATACAAATACGTAGACAGTTCCGGCCAGCTTCTGAACAACACGGGCATGATCGTTAAAGACAAAGTCGAATTCTGCTCCCGGTACAAATTCACCATAGCGTTTGAAAACTATGCTTCCCCCGGTTACATAACGCAAAAACTGACGGATGCTTTTGCTGCCGGAAGCCTGCCCGTCTACTGGGGAGCACCGGATGCCTGCCGCGAATTCAACCCCGGGCGGTTCATCAATGCTCGTGATTTTCGCAATCATGCGGAACTGGTCCGGTATGTGGAGCACCTGGACAGGAATGTTGACGAATACCTCTCCTACTTCAAGGGCCCCTTGTTTGACGAGGGACAGATCGGCGTGGATGGCCTGCTGGATGAAGCTGCCTTGTTTTTCAAGAAAATTTTCAGGGAGGGAAAGCCGGGCGGCAGCCTGCCTCCATGGAGGGAAAGGACGAACCGTTGCTTCACGGGGGAGTTTTTATGCCGCGGTATGACGATGGGAAACCATGGACGGTTTCGGAAACAGTTTCTCCTTCTCAAAAACGGCCACTTGGACGGCCATTCAATATGGCGGCATGCATTGCATCATACAAGCGGGTGGAAGACCTCCTTCGCCAGATTCTCTGCATGATGAACCAGAGCTATCCACATCTGCATGTATTTGCAGCAGTTAAGGGAGTTTCGGCTGAAACGGCCCGCAGGATTCTGCTTCCCCATGTGCAGCCGTTCATCGATGCCGGAAGAGTGACGCTGCGCCTCTGCCCTAACAGAAACCAGCTTACCAACTTTATGGATACCGTCCGTGGCCTGGATATTTCATCCTATGACCTTTTTGCCAAGATTGACGATGATGACTTCTATGACCCGGACTACTTCCGGCATGTTGCCGATTTTCATGCCCTGTTGCCCGATGGTTATTCAAGCTGCCACCGTGGGGAGGGCCTGTGGCTGAAACGGCATGAAGGATACCCTTATCTGGAAAAATCCTTCCTGCTGGCCCTGGGGCCGGCTCAAGTCATGTCGCGGCGGGTCATGGAGGATCTGCTGGCTTGGGAAACCGACCGCGCGGCTATGAAGGAAGCCATGTACCGTTGTTTAAGGCAAACGGGATTCTATCAATTTGGCTTTGCGGAAGATCAGCTATTCCAGACCGTCATGCTGGAACACGGGTGTGCTGACATAGCTCCCTATCTGAAAAAGCGGGGAATTCACAGCCATCTGATTATGCAAAAAAGCAATGCTTCCATCATGCGGGGAGGTACTGTTTCCGAGGAATTCCGGAAAATGCAGAACGGTGCTTCTACAGATGCCGGAAATGATGAACACCTCGTGGACATCATCCATTCTGACTGGAAAGGATGCATGAAAATCAGCAATGGACGGGCCATGCGCCTGGACGGCCCTCGGGATGAAGCCGACGTGCTGTCTCTGACCGGAGTGGAAATCACATTGAAATGGGATAAATGGGGCGTGGAAACCTTTACGAAAATGGAAGAAGGCGCCTACCGTTTACGGAAGAAGGAAGAAGCCGCCTTCCTTCAATCTCCTCCCCATGCCTCCTCCCTTATTCATTTGCGCCAGCAGGATTGGACGGATGGCTTGTGCATCACGGGAAACAGGGGAAAGCGTTTAAATTGCAACGATGGAGGCGAAATCCTTGAATACTCGGACAAAAAACTCGTCATAGGCTGGGATTACTGGGGAAAGGAAACCTTTCTTCGCAGAGAAGACGGTAATTACTGGTTCTCTTCCTATTCATTCATGGCGCCGGACTCTTCTATTGCGGATGAATATGTCATTGCTCTCTGCGGCGCCCCGGAAAAACCGTGGCTGCATTCAACGGGGCGTCCCGTCGTTCGTATCCGTTATTCTTCCTGGAACCTGGAAGACCATTTGGACAACATGAAACGGGATATCCTTGAATTTCTCGCCGCCACCCCGCATGCGAAGCGCATTCTCCTGGCAGGGAGGGCGGAAGAAGCCGTTGCCTGCCTTCTTCTCGCTTCATGCATTAAAAAACGCTATCCTTCCGTCCGGACGGGAATTCTTGGAATGCCGTGGAACGTCGGCCGGGAAAGCCGGCATACAGAGGAAAACTGTCCTCAAGAAAAACGTCTCCGGGTCAATCCGTCGTTGCTGCTTAAGGAAAACCGGGCGCAAGGAATCGATACTTGTGCGTACGCTTTCCATGTAAGCAACAGTAACCCGGAACAAGTGGAAAACAATCTCCGGAATCTCCTTGATTCTCTCCAGATCATTTACAATTTCTCGCCCCCCTGCGGTTGGGGGGAAAAAGATGAATGCAAGAGTGCAAAAAACTTCATTCAGCAATATCCGGAAATATTCAAGCGCATGGCGGATTGCTGTTTTGACGACTTGAAAGGAAAATCCGCCCCACCGGAATATATCGATCTGAACGCATGGATCATGGAAGATAGATAAAAATTAGAGTTATTTACTTGTTACTAAGTATATAGGTCCCTTTTGAAAAGATATACAGGAGATTCATGCCACAGCACAGAACACTACAGCCTGGAAACGAAAAACCTTGAGAAACCAAGGGTTTTACTCATCTTAAAATCTGAAAACTGGCGGAGAGAGTGGGATTCGAACCCACGGTGGGTTGCCCCACGGCGGTTTTCAAGACCGCTGCATTAAACCGCTCTGCCATCTCTCCATGCAACAAGCGCGGGCATAAGCTACCGTGAGGAGGGCGGTTCTGTAAAGTCCTATTCACGTCTGCCCGCAGGTTTGCGGAGATGGCATGAGTGCCTGTGCTTCATGAAATTTTGTGCTGCCGGTGGAGATGCTTTCTCCCTGACCAGCAGGGGAATGCGGAGCCCGGTAGTGCATTTTACGCCGGGAATCAAGGGGAATTTGGGTTGGGTATTACTCTCAGGGGCTGTATAATGCCGGGCATGAAAGGCTCCCGCATTCTTGTCCTGACCGGGCCCGGCAAGGGAAAGACGACTTCCGCCTTCGGCATGGCCCTGCGCGCGTTGGGGCATGGTGGGAAAGTGGCCGTAATTCAGTTTATCAAGCACGACGGTTCCTATGGGGAGGTGGTGGCTCTCCGGCAGTTTCCGAATGCGGAGGTGGTGTGTTCCGGGGCCGGATTTACGGGCCGCGCCAGGGATGAAGAGTCCCGTGAACGCCACGCTTCCGCCGCTCGGGACGGGTGGAGGGTGGCCCGGGAGAAGCTGGCGGATGAGTCCGTGGGAACCGTGATTCTGGACGAGATTTTTTACCCCCTGAATTACGGCTTCATTTCCGTTGCGGAAGTCGTGGATGCTTTGAAAAAAATTACCCCCGGAAAGGTCGTTGTCCTGACAGGCCGGGATGCTCCGGAGGAAATGATCGCCGTGGCCGATACCGTGAGCCGGATTGAATGCGTCAGGCATGCCTTTCAGCAGGGAATCAAGGCTCAGAGGAATGTTGAGTTTTAAGATATTCTCTTCTGAAAACTCTCAGGTAAACCTGTTCTCCGCCGTCGGCCATTCCTCTCTTCATTCCTGCGTCGCCCTGAATTCCGGTGGAAGTTGTTCCATGAGTTTCTGGGCGCATTCCCGGGGCGTCGCTTCCGATGTGTCTATGGAGAAGTCATGCGGGAAATTCTGGTGAATGCATCCGTATTGGCGCTCCGCATGGGCCGGGTCCGGAGTCCGGTCGGTACGGTTCCGCTCGCGTTCCAGCAGGATGTCCTCCCGGCAGTCCACTTTGATGAGGGCGCGGGGAATGCCGCTCAGGCGGTTCAGGAGGTCTTGAACCCAGGCGCGGGATTCGCCGATGACGTGGTCCACGATGACCAGGGCGCCTTTCCGCGCGGCCTCTGCAATGGCGGCGTGGAAGGACTCGATGAAGGGGAGCCCGGTTTCCCGGACGGCGTCCAGGGCGTTTTCATGCCTTCCCCGGCTCATGGCCAGATAATCGTCCATGGAAAAAATCATGGAGTCCTCCTCCATGAGGCGGTGCAGGGTCCGGGCCAGCGTGCTTTTCCCCGCGCTGGAGGCTCCGTTGAGCAGGATGACGCGCCCCAGCCCCGGCTGAGGCTCCTGCGGGTGGTCCGGGGTTTCCGTTCCCCAGTACAGGTGGATGTAGCCGGCCTTCACGTTCCCATCCGCCACTCCTTCCCGGCTCTTGTTTCCATTCTTGTCCGTCACTGTGTAAAGGGGCGGGTAGGGCCGGTTCAGTTCAATTCGGGACCAATGGAATTCATGGCCGCGGATGCGGGTGAAAGGCAGCCCGAACGGGGCTCCCGTTTCCATCACGGCTTCCCGGTATCCCAGGGAACGGAGCTTTTCCCCCATCCGGGCCGTTCCGTCAATGACTCCGCACATGTTCCTGCTTGTCCCGTCCGGAAGCGCCAGTTCCTTGCAAAGGTACATGTATCCCCCGCATTCGGCAAAGATTTCTCCGCCGTTCTTGGCCTGTCTCTTATACACATCTCCGAGCCCACGAGACTAGGCATGA
>ENA-OZJV01000956-OZJV01000956.1-human-gut-metagenome-genome-assembly--contig:-NODE-956-length-12764-cov-4.080573_pt1 | contig 12764 bp, 10 predicted proteins | sample MGYA00244179_ERZ653756 | MGnify/ENA primary metagenome ERZ653756 (study PRJEB26926, sample SAMN06165332) | human gut metagenome | biome: ENVO:00009003; feature: ENVO:2100002; material: ENVO:00002003...
CGGTCGGCAGACGGATTTTTTCATTTTGGGGCTTGACTTTTAATAGTTAGTCTCCCAAGAAGATAGATGCCCGACTGTGCATCAACATTACGCATACTGTTCATCATCCGAAAACGATCATTTGCCATATCGTTTTTCAGAAGGCATTTGCCGCCACGGTAATCCTTATATGGCAATATTTCACCTGCCTCGGCAGCCCAGTCATCTGAAATATCCTGCAGTTCTGCAATCACCGCATCCAGTTCTTCCGGGTTAACTGTGTTTACATACTGAATGATCATATCTGTAATTTTCTCAACTTCAGGCGATTCAGCGTCATAGTATCCTGCTGCACTGTTGTCCAGAAGTCCAGGAACCAGATAGCGACAGAGCGAAACATAAAGAGCGTGCAGACCTCTGTCGCGTGCTCTGTCTGCAAATGGTGTCAGACTCGTTGCTTCAACATAGCGGTACAGCGCCGAGTGATACCTTAAAAACTGCTCATAATGAGACCTGTCACGAGAACGGGTCGGATTATACATTGTTATAACAAGTCCAGGATTGTTTCGGCCAACACGACTGGTTGCCTGAATATACTCAGCATTTGTTTTAGGCTGGCCCGCAACAACCATCATTCCCAACCGACTGACATCCACACCGACAGATATCATATTGGATGCCAGAACAAAATCATATACATCCCTGTGCTGGCCATCGTGGTACGCTCTCTTCAACCGATCCTGAATGATATCTGTAATATCCGAGTTGTTCATTCTGCTGGTAAGTTCCACCAGATGATCATAGCGTACTTTAGAATCTCCGGTTAGTTTCAGGTGTGGAAATTTTGTCGTTGCAAGATATACAAACCGGCTTTGTACGTCATCAAGGATCTGTGTGCTTGCTCCTCCAAGTTCACGAAGACTGTTGAAGTACCCTGTTATTGTCCAGAAATTATCCACAACCTCGTCTGGATATCCGAGCGATACAAGATACCTGGATGCAAACAGAACTGCAGCGTTAATGCGGATAAGTGCTGTAGTAGCTGTTGTACCTACCCCCATAACACCAACATATCTTCTTGAGGGTCTCTGCTCCGGTGTTGACTCAACTGCAAAATACGAATCTTTTTGCGTAATTCCCTGCGGAGGGAATTGTGTGAAATTTTTTCCGTACAGTGCCAGAATCTGTTTTTTAGCATTTCGGATTGTTGCTGTGGATGCAATCACCTTGGCACCGATTCCATCTCTTTCACAGAGCTTCGTAATTGCAGCCTCATAAATTCCGGTTATTGTGCCAAGAGGACCGGAAATAAGATGAAGTTCATCCTGAATGATCAGCTCCGGAGGTTTTCTTTCTGGCGATATTCCAAAAAGAGCTGCCGGTTTCTCACTCAGGGGAATCTGGGCAAATTTATCCACTGTCGCCACAATAAAGGTAGGAAGGTGTGCATAGATAGCTTCATCAATAATATGAACAGGTAATCCATCAGCTACATTGTGGAATGCGCACGCCTTATCAGGGCATCGGATAATCATTCGTTTATGCAGCTTCTGTACTTCGTAATCGGCAGGAGACAGCCTTGCCCCACACCAGGGGCACAGTTTGATCTGACACGGATTGGATTCTTCTTCAGGTATCTGAGCACCATTTTTCTGTTTTGCAATCGCAGTACGAGCCTCGTCCAGACTGTTAGGTGTCAGTTTTCCACCAACCCACAGCCCGATGGAAAATTCACTGCCCTCTATGCCATATTTTTTTCTCAGGAGTTCACATGCAAGGATCAGCATACTTGCACGTTCAAACTGCTGCAAGGTAAGAAGGCGGAGCGTATATCGCATAATTACAGTGACCCCATCATCCGAAGGATTGCGGAGCCTGCGAAGAAAAATCGAAAATGCAGTAATTCCGAGATATGCTTCTGTTTTGCCACCGCCTGTTGGGAACCAGAGCAGATCAACGACCCTTCGTTCTTCGGATGTCGGATCAATAAAAGATGAAAGCTCATGCAAAATAAAAGCAAGCTGAAATGGATACCATGTAATTCTGGCCGGATCAACTGTTTTCCCGCTTTTTATCAGAGTCTGCGAACGCTGAAGGAGCATGGCTTCATTGGCAAGTTGAAACGCCCGGTACGCTTTTCCATCGTTTTGCAGACCGTTCTCCATCAGTTTGACAGACTTTTCCATCCGAAGAGCTGCCTGCCTGCATTTTTGCATGTTCTCAACTGCGCAGCCCCTATGCGCTTCTGACAGCATGACAATCTGTGCTTCTGTATTATCAATCCATTTTTTATAACCATCAATAAACTGATGCAGTTTTTCGAAAACTGTTTCTGCTTTTTCCGATGCCAGATATTTCATCGAAAGAACGTGTGAATCCGCCGTCTGTGCGGCCATCATCTGCCTCAGATCAAATCCGGGAAGATATGTTGATGCCACCCAGAGAGGCTCTTCATGCTCCATATCCCAGACGACCGAGCATCCATGTCCCTGACCATAGCACTTTGAATCCGAATAAAGCATTTCCAGTTCGCGCAGTTCATCATCCGTAGTAAACTGCGTCTGATTGACGGTGTCCGAAAAGATGCTGGTGCCTTCCTGCCCTTCAATCTTCAGACTGACCTGGAACGCACATCGTTCGGCTGTGGACTCCTGCATCCCATCCGTATGATTTCCGTTCATCAGAACTGCAGTAATAATTCTGCGCCTGTCAGGAAGCACAGTATGCGTACACACAAGAAGCTCCATACCGCCTGGAATTTTTATCGGCTCACGCTCCTCGGTATGATCAAACCGATACTCAATCCGATATGACTGACAGGTTCTTTTCCAGAATGTCTCCGGATGCACATCAGAATCCTTCCAGCGTTCCGTACTGATTCCGGCAGAAGCCGCACTTTCAAAAGAGACAGGAACATAGAATGCGTACTGACCGGACAGCACAATGGATCTGACGCCTTCCTTTAGCGTGCATGTTACACCAAGTGAAGACGGATTTCGCTGATTGCTTAATGATACCGATGCATCATAAAGATCTGTTTCATTCTCAAGCAGTGGATTTCGTGCCGTATCAACAGGGTCTGCCATATTATTCTGCGGGTAGAGCTTTCCCATAATATAGTACTGTGTTGGAAGTTCAGAAAGGATTTCATCATCTTTTACAGGTCCCACAAGATCCTGCTGAAGAATGTCTGTTATGACATTTCTTGCATCATAGAACTTTGAGTAATCCGGCATCGATTTTCACCTCAAATCAGTATGTATCTTTTTCAATCCGTGCGAATCCACTTACGGAAAGTCCTTTCCAGATATACATATCGCCAAAGCGTCTGGCCCCGGAAATTCCTGTACCGTTTGTAGAGAGACATGTTGTAAAATCATCAACGTAAATATCAGTCCAGATTCTCGGAAACCACCTGATATCTATCGCATTTGATGTTCTCCATACTCGCTGGAGTGCATTTTCAATTCCAGTCATAAAGCCAAAACCTGTAAATCCAAGGGTAAGCTGCTCGTTATCTTCCGTTGCAATCCTGTAGATGATTTCGCCACCTGCGGATTCCGGACAGATGAAAAACTTCAGCCGTGTTCCAGGCTTCAGTTCACGAGACAGCAACTCCTGCGTTACCGCATTTTCTGCAAAAGATCGCTGGTTTAGATCATCCTGCAAGCCTACCTCAATGTGGGTAATGTAACCTTTTTTATTGCCATAGCCGGTTTTAATCTTTGAACATCTTCTTGACGAACTTTTTTCTACGTTGATATATTGCGTTGCAAGTTCGACCTGCTCAATGTCTTTCTTCGGGCGGGTAAGTGCCACATAGCACACCTTGTGCTCCAGACGATTATCCTGTGTTTCGTCGGCCATTCCTTTCAGCAGGTCAGAAAGTACAAGCACCGTATCAAACTCACGACCTTTTGCACGATGAATATTGCTCACCGTAATCTTGGGACGCTTCTTCATCGGATTTTCAAACAGCAACGGGCTGCGAATATTCTGAATCAGTCCATGAAGCAGATCACTGATTTCATAATGATTTTTCGAAGCATCCTGCTGTGTGGAAATCAACGCATCCCAGTAGGGTGCCGGGTCTGTCTGGGATGAATACAGTTTTTCAAAGATTTCTGCGAATTCACCGTAATCCAGAACGTCAGTGTCTGCATTTGAAAACACATCGTAAATCCAACTTGCCAGATCCATGGAACTATTAGGCTTCTGCAGCTGGTGCGGCACGCCTTCGGTTCGCAGCCAGGACGATATCTGAAGAGCCTGTCCGTTCGTTCTTGTCAGGATGCCAAGCGTACCATTTCGCGTATACTTTTCTGCTTCAGAGATGCCGAAGTGCTTCAGGTCAATGTCGGCCGTCCTGATTTTCTCATACAGACTCTCTGCTGCTCTGGACTGATCCGTACTGCTCCCTGTTAAAATCGCATTCCGATACGGAATCGCAAATTCTCCGAACGCGCCATCCTGACGATAGTTTTTGTCCAGAGAAAAATAGTTTGCCTGCCGGAACTTGTCGAAAACTGCATGATAGAACTCGGTGGAGGACATAATCGTCTTATCTGCGTCCGAGAGATAATCGTAAATTCCCTGGCACGAGTCTCCCAGCAGAGTAAAACCGCAATCCTCTGGTAAGGCATTTAGCAGAGACAGCACAAGCTGTGCTCTTACGCCAACAAGATCCTGCACCTCATCTACAATAACATGTTGATATCCTGCTAACAGATCCTCCTGCTTTTGAAAAAGATTCGTTGCTTCGGAAATTCGGTCATCGTAGGAATGGCATTCCAGAGCGTATTTCTCAGGCAGCTGTTCCGGAATATTTTCTTTTGCCCAAGACAGAAGGTATGTAGCAAACGAGTCGAAGGTACGAACATCCACCATATGCCAGTTCATGGGCAGTTCGTCTTTTTCCGCTGCAGCTTTCAGCCTGTCCCGAATCACCTCAACGGCAGCTCTTGAAAAACAGAGTACCAGAATATTTTCCGGCGAAACATTCTGATCGTTCAGCATATATTTCAATTTCTCAATCAGTGTCCACGTTTTACCCGTTCCGGGTCCTGCATTTACGATCGTACGCTCATCAGGGGAAAGGCGTATGATGGTTTCCTGATTCTCGACAGAGAACGATTCAAACGTAGCTTCTGGAATATCCTGACTATCTGTTTTTCTTTCAACAATCAGCTCTGTGGCAGGCTGTTTCTCTTCTTCCGGAGTGGCCTTCTCAAACAGAAGGTTTTCGATGGCCGGTTCCTCCGCTACAACCTTTTCTACCGTCTGCTCCGGCTCTTCATAGAGCACTTCTGCAGCAACCTTTGCTGTTTCTTCCGGTACCACATCTTCAGGTACTTCCAGCGGAACTTCAACAGCTGTCCTGACCGCTTTGATTTTTTCAACAAAAGAGACATTCTGCGCTTTCACTTCAAGCTCGCTGACATCAAAATCCGGTCGGCATCTTTTGAAATGAATACATCCAGTATTCAGGCATCTGCATACCTGATGGGCATTTCCATTCTGATCGATTACTGTACCCCAGGGATAATCGTCTTTAAATGCATAGGCGCAATGACCTGATGCATGGAAATATTGGACATCCTGAACCTTCGTAAAACGGATGCCCCGATTCTTCATGAACGTCAGTCCGAACGGATCATGGATATGTGACAAAAAGACCCTGTCGTTTACGATAGAATCAGATTTCACCTCATAGAGATTGCTTTTAAAAGAAACCGTACTGGTCGGTCTGGTATCCGTTGTAGAGCTGGAAACTTCAATTTTCATTGTCAAACCTGTCTTTCCGGCAGCTTATAATAACACTTCAGCTGGGGATACTCCCATACTCGCTGATATTCTCTGCCACGCATTGTGCTGCCAGCAAGAACCTTAAACACCATATCAGAATCAACAGTTGCCATTACCTCAATCTGTTCTTCGATAAAGCGATACGAGGGAACTTCAAGAGTCCGATATTTTTCCGATGAAGCATCGATATCCGGACTTCCAGAGAATACAAATCGTGCTTCTTTGCTGGTATCTGTCAGCCCCAAATGACACTTTTTCGACCAGCCGTTCAGAGGAGTCTCCGGCGGAAGGAGTTCAAAATAGCTGTTGTCATCCAGAATCATACCGACCGACTGATTGGAATAATACGATCCAGGTGTCAGTGAAAGCTTCGCTGCGCCCTGTCCAACATTCCACATTGTTTCATCTGGGAAGAACAGCTTTTCACCATACTTTTTGTCCATTTTTTCGAGAAGTGGACGGAGATTGCTGCTACCACCCACCAGAACGATCCTGTCAATATTGGCAAGACCAACACCCGATTCGCGGATTGCCTCATCAAGGCACTCCATTGCCATATCCACTTCCGGATTCACAATGTCTGCAAACCAGTCATAATCCAACGTTTCACGGCATACGCCATACACACCGTAGTTATTGATGGAAATCGTTGCAGTATCATCATCACCAAGTGCACGCTTTGCTCTTTCTGCACGAACACGAAGCATATCCTTTGCACTGGCAGGCATATCTTCAAATGCCATTTCAAGATTCTTTTTTCTGGCAATTTTGGCATGGATACGCTGGGCAATTTTGTTATCGATATAATCGCCAGCCACATCACGACCAGAAGTTGCCAGTTCAGAAACCTTACCATTCTCATTTTTCAGAATGGAAACATCGAGCGTTCCACCGCCCCAGTCAAATACCGCCACGATAGATGAACTGCGCAGTTCGCTGTAATTGGCAAAAAACGCTGCAGTCGGTTCACTGACGAACGATTTGATTCGGACTCCAGCAAGCTGTGCCGCTTCGCGAAGCCGCTTCCGTTTCAGGGGCTTAAATCCAACCGGAATCGCCACCATTGCGTTCGTCACATTGATGCCGGATCGGTCATCCACCGCTTTTTTCAATGCCTTGAACAGTTCCGCTGCAATTTCGACCGGAGTCCATGTCTTTCCCGCAATTTCCCATTGACGCTCTGAGTCAATGATAGACTTGATGGAAGAAAAATATTCACAGGACGTACTCAGTTCCATCTTTTTATCCCAGGCATCCCGACCCGTAAACACTTCACCCGTGTTTCGATCAATTGCAACCACAGAAGGAATCGGTCGCCCCTCCGCATCTCCGTACTTAATTTCTTCCGCATTATCGTTCAGGACAAGATAACCAACAGTTGCACTGCTGGTCGTTCCAAAGTCAATGCCAAAAAAGCTGTCCAGTCTGCTTGCCATAACCTTCACACCTTATTTCATAATAATTCCCGCATCCTGAAGGATTTTGAACACCTCGCCAAGCTGATCTCTCATGTTTTCACCGAGGTCTGTACTCATTTCCAGAGAAAGCGCATCTTCATAGTCCATATAATACGTCCGCAGCCTTGAGGCGATTCGCTTTACAGTTTCATCAGACTGCTTATCCTTGTCTCTGCGCAGGATTTCCACCATTTCAAGAGCTTTTTCCGCTTCATCCCTGTAAGTTGTCAGCGCCTTTTCAAGTTCTTCATTCCTTTTTGTCTGAGACGCAAGAGCCTGTGACAGTTCAGCAGTTTTACTTTCAGCTGCGTGCAGCATTTCCCTGTTCTGCGTAAGTTCTTGCTGTAAGAGTTGGAGTTTCTTCTGACTTTCGACCTGCTCAGCAAGCACCTTATCTTTCACCGATACAGCTTCTTCGAGTGCCTTTTTGGCTTCTATGAGCTCCTTATTCAGCTGCTCAATCTGGACTCCAGATTCCGGTGTGGCACTTACAGCTTCTGTTTTCTTTTCAGGTGCAATTGAAACAGTTTTGGAATCAGCAGTCTTCAGCAAGGGCTGGCTCTTGTTGTCACTTTGCTCTACATCTTGAGCCTGTTTTGCTTCCTGAGGGCAAGGTTTCTTTTCAACCTTTTGTTTTGGAGCACTAAGTTCCGCCATGTTTGCTTGTGAGATGCCTTGAATCCATGCATTGATCGAACTAACATTTCTTCGGCTTTTTGCTGCCCAGTTCTCATAATTAACGTTTTTTCCGCCCATCACCTGGTTTATAACGTCAGCAAACCTCAAGGCATCTTTTTTATTCAGACCACATTCATATAAAGTTTGAAAAGGCGGAAGTTTTGTATCCGGACGGAGTTCATCAAAAAGATATTTTTTCAAACATCTGTCTGCCTGTCCATACAAACACCCTTCCTTGTTTTTCATAGCGATAGGAATTTCCTGAATCAGGGAAATAATAACAGAAAGGTCTTGTTTGGACTCATTCAGATACAATGTGAGCAAATGGCAAAGAACTGAAGACGTATTTGCGCAATTTGCTTTGAAATGCTTTCCATGATACATTTTGTTCAAGATTGTGGCCGAATCGCCAGACTTTTGAATATAATCTTTCAAGGGTCTGGCGCCGCAGAACACATAACCATTGTACAAATAGTATTCCGCTCTTTCGGAGAGTCCTTCCTTCTCAACCAGCTTTGCCCACTCAGATGAAAACTGTGCCCTTTCGAGACGATTAGGCTCTTTTCCTTTTTTTTTCAAAGAGAGAAGCCAGTCAAGCGCCTGGATGTTATCATTTATTTCCATGATACTTTATCCTCCGTAGTTCAAGAATTCGTATTTATCGTTTAATGATATAGAGTCGTCTTATTCCTATTATAATGTAAAAAGTATACCACAAATTCGCCATATCGTAAACCGAAATTGTGCATCCAGACAAGATTGTCGATTCATCCACTAAATGAAATGCAGCAATCCGAAGAAGCCAGACTGCTGCATTTCAAAATCATCTGTAATTCGTTTCTTTTTCAGATCATTCGTTCAATGATGGGATTTCCTTCCAGAAATCAGTTCCTACGAGAAAAGCCTCAATATCCTGAACAACAGTTTCTGCGAACTCCGAGTCTTTCTTCATCCGTCGGATAGTGCACTCCCATACAACCAGAACCCGAATGTTACTTTCAGCAAGTTGTTTGTACACAACCTTGTCCCGATTGACATTTGCCTCGAATTTCTTCGTCCAGAAATCAACACGGCTTTTGGGCATATAAGCAAACCTGCATCCAGAATGCCGATGCCAGAAGCATCCATTTACAAAAATCGCCACTTTGTACTTCGACAGGTAAATGTCCGGGTGTCCTGCAATGCGGGAATCATACTTTCGATATCGGTATCCTCTGGAAAAAAGCAATCTTCGCAGATACACTTCCGGAACAGTGTCCTTACTTCGGATGGCTGCCATATTTTCGTGTCGCTTTTCTTTTGATACGATATCAGCCATTAAAGCCCTTCCACTTCTTTTACATAGGCCACAAATTTTCCAAGTGTCCAGATTCGGTCACGCCGATCCTTGGGGTAAGTCCCTATGTATTTCTTTGGAACGATCAGAACAACATTTTCTGACTGCATCTCATCCATCTGTGCAGCCGAAATCCCCTGCTGAAGTGTGCAGAGATATTTTGTCTTATCACGGAGCCGGTCAGCTTCGTTCAGAATCTGCCGCCAGCGATCCTTGCAGGTCGTTTTTGCTGCGAGCGAGATCAGATGATCGGCAGAGAAGTTAATGTCGTGGTATGCTTCCTGCGAAGGAAAGATGAAATCCGGTTTCTTGTTACCCTCCGTCACCGCCTGTGCCCTGTACTGGATGTTGTTGCCATCAAAGATTGCGGCGAGATGATGCTCCAGGCTTTTTCCTGCACGACTCTTTCTCCGGTTCAGAACAATATTGGCTGTGTTTATAAACTCTTCTACTGATGGGAAGCCGTGCGTGATCATATTGCCATACCGTGCATATTCCAAAGCACGGAACAACCGGAACTCAGCATCTGTCCAGTCCAGCAGTTTGCAGTCCGGGTCCTCAACAATATAATTTTCATGGTCATATACAGCATTCTGGATGCGCCTTGCCGCTGCGGACATTTCTTCGGATGCTGGAAAATCCACCTTCAGGCTCGAAATAAACTGGTCGATTGCCGCCTTTTCCTGAACTTCAGGATTGACCTGCTGCGTCTGGATCAGGCGATTTGTTTCCGTTGCACTGATGCCAAAAGCGTCAAGAAACTGGTTGATATCGTCTTCTGTATTCAGGACAAATCCCTGATACTCCTCCTCGCTGTCCATAATAAGCACAAATAATGCGCCCGTATATTCCGGACGGAGAAACGGAAATCCGCGTTTGAAATTAGTGATGCGGTATTCATTTCTTGTTCCCTTGCCATAGTAGATAAAACGGCTCTGTGTTGAAAAATCTCCCTGCCACCGGATTTCAACCCATTTATCCTTATTTTCTCCGCGTTGGCCTGGCTGATCAAACAGAATGGAAATGGCAGGCTTGGCAATGTAGATTCCCTCCTGATGCGTGCCCGTCACACCGGTATCGTTTGCCGAAAGAAATTTGCAGAACACCTTTTTGCCATTTAGTGCTGCAGTTATGGTCTGTAATGCAATGCTGTCCATTTACCCTACCTCTGAAATAATCATTTCATCTCGATCCTCAGCACTTTCATGGTCAAGCCGCTCGATTTCCTTTACAATAAGGGATGCAACATTTTCCATAAGGGGAACAATCACCGAATTTCCGAATTGACGATAGGCCTGCGTGTCGGAAACCGGAATTTTGAAGCTGTCTGGAAATCCCTGTAAACGTGCACATTCACGAGGAGTTAAGCGGCGGGGATTTTTACCAGGCTGTTCAATCAGAATTTCGGAACCGTCCTTGTAGTAACGGGCACTGAGGGTACGCGATACGCCATCCAATGGCGCAATCCCGTAGCCAAATCCGTTTCCTGCGGCCTTATGCTTTGCTGCATAGTTCTGAAGATAAATCCAGAGTTTGTCGGACAGGGTATATCTGGAATCCACATCCGTTTCCAGAATGTCTCGAATGACAGGTTTCGGCTCTTTCGGAGTGATGTTGAATTCAAATTTATAGTTATATCCGTGGCCATAACGCTTTCGGTCGAAACCGACAATCAGAATACGTTCTCTGTGCTGCGGAACAAAGTCCTGCCCATCCAGAACCTTATAATACACTTCATAATCGAGTTCTTCCAGCGATTCACGGATCACTTTAAACGTGCGTCCCTTGTCATGACTGCACAGATTCTTGACATTTTCCAGCATAAACGCCTTCGGGCGTTTTGCTTTCAAAATGCGGCAGACATCAAAAAACAGCGTTCCCTGTGTCTTATCCTCAAAGCCCGTTGCTCTGCCAAGGCTCTGTTTTTTGGACACGCCGGCAATTGAGAAAGGCTGGCACGGAAAACCAGCCACCAGAATGTCATGATCCGGAATGGAATCTGCGTCCACCTGGGTAATATCGCCTTCCGGCTGCTCTCCAAAATTTGTAAGATAAGTCTGCTGACTGTATTTGTTCCACTCACTGGAGTACACGCATCGGCCACCAGCCTGATCAAAGGCAATTCGCATGCCGCCAATGCCGGCAAACAGGTCGATAAACGTAAAAGATGCTTTTTCTTTTTTTCTGGGCTTCTGCTGGTTCAACATTTTGATTAAGACTCCCGATACACAATTTTGCACGGATTGACCGCTTTCATCTGCGTAGCTGGTCAGTTCATCAAAAACGTTATCCTCCAGCCTGATATGAATCTGCTTCGACATGATATACGCACCTCTCTGGGATTGTTTTTATACCTTTATTGTCCCAGTATAGCACGGAACTCCTGCTCTCGCAACAGATAATTCATATTTTAAGGTATGTAAAAACGGCCAAAGCATCACTCTGACGCTTTGGCCGTTGCGCTCTATTCTACCATAGCAGAGAGGTTCTGCGCTCAGGACAGCAGTGCAGGCTGAATCAACACCACTACATTCCTGACCTGATACGTTACCCCGCCAGCTTCGCCCCTTGCCTTCCGCTGGCACACCTCCGGGTGCTGTGTCGCAAGGGCTTCAAGCTGCTTCTGCAAGGCAGGATTCAGCGTAAACACGCTGCTTGTTCCGTCCTCGCTGACGTAGATCATGGTTTCCAGCTTAAACATCGTCAGAGATTTTGTCATCTTCGTTTTCCTCAAACATCTCAGGTCCCCAATCCTCATCACGTTCGATGTCCTGCGCCAGCTTCTTCATCCCTGCATAACGCTCCATCTCGGCACGGACAAAGTAGAACATCTGGTCGTACCAGTCTGCCAGCGTTTCGTCCTCCAGCTTCCGGCAGAAGTCATACACCAGCTTGTTCTGGTCGGGATCAACCGTCAGCCCGGCAACTCCGCACAGCCGCTTGCGAGTCAGTTCCAGATCGGCGCAGCCATAGGTGTAGAGCAGCTTCTTTTCTTCAAACGTCAGTTTCATAGGCTTGTTCCTCCGTATTAAAAAAGGGCCTGCCCTGTGCAGACCCGATGTAACAAAAAAGACCGCCGTGCGTTGTGCAGGGCGGTCTTGAACTCAGGATTGGAGAAAATCCCGGAGTTCCTCAGCGAAAAAGGAGATTTTTGCGATAGCAGCTATCGCTATGTAAGGCAGGGCGAAAACCACAAATGCGATAATCAGCATTTTCAGGACTTCGCCGCCGTCTGCCAGCTTCATGACCCAGCTTGCCAGAGCCACGAAGAAGAACAGCCCCGCCAGCAGATTCGTCAGGATCGTGGAGAAGGTCGTGAGGAAGATGCCCACCCACTGCGCCAGAATCAGCAGCAGAAGCAGCGGAAAAAGGGCAAGTTTCAGCATCGGTTTCAGCACAGTCATCGTGGGCACCTCCTTATACAAAAATCAGCTCAGACTTGATGATCTCCTCAGCACGGTTGCGGATGCTGTTCATCCGGCGCACCCATTCCAGTTGATTGGCAGCTT
>ENA-OZJV01000996-OZJV01000996.1-human-gut-metagenome-genome-assembly--contig:-NODE-996-length-12283-cov-22.003108_pt1 | contig 12283 bp, 13 predicted proteins | sample MGYA00244179_ERZ653756 | MGnify/ENA primary metagenome ERZ653756 (study PRJEB26926, sample SAMN06165332) | human gut metagenome | biome: ENVO:00009003; feature: ENVO:2100002; material: ENVO:00002003...
CAGATTTTGGGTATAAAATAGAGACTGCCTAACTTTGGTTGTTAGACAGTCTCTTGCGCTGTATGTATAGGTGCTGTTTTGCCTCTACTATGGGTGTTTTTATTCAGTCTTGAAGGTTATGTCATCGGTGCGGGGATGGACGAACTCGAATTCGAGGGTGCGGGCAAGTCCTTCGTCAAGGGTGTAGGGCGGCTTGAAGCCGCTGTTGAGCATCTTCGTGGAGTCAAATTCAGTGGTGGCGCAGAATTTCTTGACGCGCACTGATGACACTGTGAGTTTCTTGCCCGTCAGTTTTGCGAGTAAGTCGAAGCAGTAGCCGCCCGTCATGCCGAGCCAGTACGGGAAATGTGTGGCAGGGATATGCTTGTTGAGTACCTTGCTGACGTGGGCTACGAGCTGGTTCATGTTGTTGTCGGGCTTGTCGATGTAGTTGAATATGTTGTAGCCCGTGGTGACATTGTCAATCAGAAACTTGACGAATGCGACGATATTGCCCACGTATGCCATCGACTTCTTGTTCTCGCCTTTGCCCACCATGAGGAATTTTCCGGAGGAAATCTGTTTCAAGAGGTTGTAGACATTCCCACGGTTGCGCTCGCCGAAAATGACTGTCGGGCGGATGATGTCGATGTTCCAGTCGGGATGTGACTTGTACCAACGGTGAAGAACCTCCTCCGCCTGCCATTTCGACTTGCCGTAATGGTTGAATGGGTCGGCGGGATGATTCTCGTCGGGATTTTTCTTGTTGAGACCATAGACTGCGACTGACGAGAAAAATATTATGTGCTTCACGCCGTTTTTCTCCATCGCCTTGAGTGTGACCTCCATGCCGCCGACATTTGTGTCGTAGTAGAGCGACACAGGCGACACGTCGTCGCGGTGTTGAGCGGCGAGGAGTATCACGACATCCGCACCCTTCAGCTCACGGTCCATCTGCTCCTGGTCGCGGACATCGCCGATGGTGGTTATCTCATTGAAGAAATGGCTCGGGAGCAGGTCAATGTTTTTGCACTCATATTTTGAAGGCTCCTCGCGTAAGAGACCAAGAAGCCGGGTGCCGACGAATCCGCTGGCACCAATCATCGCTATTTTCATAATTGTTATCGGAATATTTAGGGTTGATTATTTGTTTATGATTGTAAAGAGTCTTATTTTTGTAAAAACTGAAAGAATATGCTGACATCAAATCATCTTACCACAGAAACCGCTACTTATTGGAACTTGCTTAAAAATGTGAGCAATGAAGTGAAACTGCGTCTTATCACGCTTCTTTCCCAGTCGGTAAGCGACTCGACCGCTATGTATCATGTGATTGTCGACAAGAAAAATACTCGGGATTTTTTATCTAAGTATTCAGGTGCATGGAAAGGTAATGATTCTGCCGAAGAGATAATTTCATCGATAAATGCCGGACGAAACAGTAAGAATCCCGTATCGTTTGACTGATCATGGACACGAGATATCTTTTGGATACAAACATCTGCGTATTTCTCATGAGAGGGAAATATGACGTTGACAAGCGCATCGCAAGCGTCGGTATTGATAATTGCTGTATATCTGAAATAACAGTAGCTGAATTGTTATATGGTGCCGAATGTAGCTCTGCTCCCGAATCTAACCGGAGACTTGTCAATGATTTTTGTAACGACATGGAAATAATACCAATATCCGGGACTCTTTCACTATATGCCAATCAAAAGGCAGACTTGCGTAAACGAGGATTGCCGATAGATGATTTTGACCTTCTTATAGCTTGCGGCGCAATGAGTCATGATTTGATTCTCGTATCGGACAATACTAAACATTTTGACCGTCTGCCGGTCAGGCTCCAGAACTGGATTGAGAGAAAATAAGGAACACTACCTAAGCGAATTTTGAGATTATCGCTTTTAGCTATTTGACTGACAAACATAAATAAAAAGAGCCTGGGGGAGAATTTCTCTCGCAGGCTCTTTTTATTTAATATGGTCGAAATGACTGCTGCTAATGCCTATTGCGGCATTTTGTCAAGAGTGAGTCCCATAAGAAAAGTATCGGGAATTCAATTAATACATTATATAATCTGCCCCAAAGTCCTTTTTCGTGGAATAGACGGTAGAAGGCGCGAAGATTGTATCGGTTAATCCAGTCAGGGTAATAGTTAATGCCGTTTGCTGTCTGATGTAAGAAACCGCCACAGGTAAACACAACGCCTTTATAACCGGCATTTTTCAAATCAATGGCGAATTGCTCCTGAAGCGGAGAACCCATCCCGATGACAGCAAAATCGCTATAAGAATGTATGATGTCGGATATTGCCTTTCTCCTGTCATCGGCATCAATGAAATATCCATTACGGAATCCGGCGATATGCATGTTTGGATAGCTTTTACTGAACTGGCAAATTGTTTCTTCGAGTACTTCTTGGCGTGTGCCGAGGAAATAGATGCCACGCTTGGTGTCAGAATTATTTAGATAAGTGAATAAATCTTTTGCCATAGCAGACATATCGAAGCTGAGTCGAGGCACACGCTTGCCCCACAATAGCCGAACGAGCCAGCACATAGTCATTCCGTCGACAAACAATCCATCCATAGAGTCATATAATTCCTTGTGACGGCGCACAAGATGATAGGAATACGGATTGACACAAGTATATACCCGCCCCTCGCCGACAGCAAAAATACTGTCGGGGTATGCAGAGGCAGAGTTTGCGATTTTTCGCACAAACTCACGATTGTTCATAAAAGAAGTAAATTAATTAGCAGGAATAATTGGAAATCAGATATTTAATGTCTGATAAGTATTCGTTTGATTAGATTGGCTATTTTTTTTGCGTTGTTTTTCCCTATAATTTTTCCCAGTACTTTATAAATCTTTTCCTTAGATCCGTGCCATGATGCGGCAAAATGATGTACAGAATATGTATTTTCAGTAATATTTATCTCTCCGGTTTCATAGGATTTTGGGCTGAAAAATTCATTAGGGAATACCGCAATAGTATCTGAAGAATCAACTTTGTTTGCTTCATCGATATTGTCAACATTTTGAAGTTTCCAATTTTCTTCTTTTAGTATATTTTTGACTACTTCCGGCATTACTTGAGTATCTAATATACCATTTCCCAAGTCAAACTTTTTACTATCATAGTGATTAAGACATTGTTTAACCCAAGTTCTATTTTTTGAAACTCCGATAGCCGCTACTTCAAGACCTTTACGAGAACTGTTTTCATAGCATACCATGTCATCCAATCCCAAAAATGGATTAAAAGATTTCATAACTTCAACATCACTATCTAGATATATTCCTCCATAATGATATAGAGCATATAATCGAATATAATCTGCCGCGAAAGCATATTTCTTTTTTTCAAATGCTTGGTCAACCCATATTGAAGTTCCCATAGGGAAAATCGTGAAGTCCCATTTTATAAACTTATATTCTGGCATATATCTATGCCATGTAAGAATGCATTTTTTAAGATTGTCGGGAATAGGGTCGTCACTTAACCAACAGTAATGTATTATCTTGGGTATCATATAATAGCCTTGAATTTGATTTTACGCGATTATTCCAATAAAATGTTGCAATTGATATTATAGAGAAGAAGAAAAAATTATTAAAAACATTTACGGTAAAATATGTAAGAACAATTGCAACAATTATAATTAAAGCTTTCTTGAATGACAATCCATATAAAAGACCGATAAATAGTACTCCACCTAATATTCCTAGATTACATATAATTTGGAAAAGCATATTGTGCATATCTATAATATCCAATCCATTGAGTGATATACCGTGGAATGCTCCTGAATTTAGTGCTGAATAATATAGATTTTTGTTATCGTCCCCTAATCCATAACCAAATAGCGGATCATTGTATAGTAATGTTACAAGACCATTCCAAGAACCGATAAGTCTAAAATTAGAAGAGCCATCATTGCCAGCGATTATGGCAGAAATTCGAGAAGCCATCGAATTACTAAATGTTATAACGGCCACAATGCCACAGATAACAACAGATATTAAGGCTAGTAAAAATTTGAATTTATGTTTTTTATTTTTTAGGTAATAATAAATACCCATTATTATAATTAATGATACTATTGCAGACACTGATAAAGTGAGTAAATATCCACAGAATATTAAAAGATAATCTCTTGATGTAAGAACTTTTCTCTTTGTTTGATATTGGTATTGGAGAATGATTGCTATTATCAAATTTAATGTCCACCCAAACCAAGCTGGTTCCTCAAAGATACCTGAGAATCTGGGACTACCAGAGGCAATATTAATTATAATCAGATGATTAAAGAAAAGATAGTTTGAAGAGATTAGATTTGAACGTTCTTCATAGGAGGAAACTATATTGAATATGTTAACAAAACCTATATGATAAAGTACACAATAACCTAATTGAATAATCAGATGAATAGTGAGGACTAATTTAAGTGCTTCTATTACCGTCTGGATTTTGACTTTATCCCAGAGATTAGGTAAATAGATATATAATAAAAGGGCAAAAAATAATCTAAAAAATTGAGTATAATGATTTATAATAGAAAAAGATGGATAAAAACTTAAAATTAGAGAATCTACGACACACCAGAGTATCAATGATATAGCAACTATTGAATTAGGCGTTAATTTAATTTTGAAGTTATTCTTAATACTGAGATATAAGAGAATAAAACATCCAATATCAGAGAATCGAATTGGACAATAACTAAATAGGGGCGTTGTATAAAAGGTCATAAACATTATTGATATTATCAATAATGTTTTTGTGGAAAAAGAATATCTTTTCAAGACAAATTATTATCAAAAGTTACTTTAGTCGTTTTAATATGATTTTATCGGTAATTTTGGACGGGAGATACTGTAGCAAGATATATCCAACCTTTTTATAAAGTGAGATGCGTGATAGAGTCAAGTATTTGAGTCCTATTTCCGGATAAATTTGTCTCCATTTTGCGATACCAAATGGAAGAAATCTATTTCGCGTGAATATTTTCCTTAAAAGGATTGCATCGGAATATTGCGCCAATAAACCATTTTGTTCTAAAATTTTGAAGACTAATTCTGATGCTGAATATTGTTGTTGTGCACTATTCAATGATGGATTCCTCATCATTGATGTCATATTTTGGCAATTATAATGATAATAATATCCATCAATATTGATGTATTTTTTTGCCGCTAAAAGACATTGTGATGTATATACATAATCTTCTCCATGACAAATATTTTTATCTATCTGAATTTTACCATCTAGGAATATTTGGCGCTTGATAATAAATTTCCAAACAGTTCCCCATATATTTGAAATGACATCTTTCAAATATAATTCACGGTTATTCTCATAGTCAAATGATATATATTTGGATTCCTTGTTAGTTTCCATTATGAAATTACAACTAACAATGTCTGCATCAATATTTTTTGCCGCAGTATATAGCGACTTGTACATTTCCGTGGCGACCCAATCGTCACTGTCACAATGAGCAACATATTCTCCGATTGCATGTTGCATTCCTGTTAATCTTGCTGCCGATAACCCTTTGTTGGTTTCATGATTGACTATTTTTACCTGATTGCTGCGTTCAGGATACTCTGACACTACCTTTTTGAGGATTTCAATACTTTTGTCTTTTGTACAGTCATTCACAAAAATAAACTCGATACCCTCTTTCATTGTCTGAGTCATCAAGGAACGGACACATTTTTCAATGTATGGCTCCACGCCGTAGACTGGCACACAGACTGATACTTTTACGGAACTTTCCATACTATTTTTCACCGGCAATACATTCTATCCCATCAATAGCAAGACCCGTTTTCAATGGAGGGATGATAGGCACCGTAACAGGGCGTACCATACGTTTGGAAAGAGCAAACGCCATTTCAAATCGCAGATTATTAAGTAACCCTTTCACTCTATTAACATGGACATCTGTTATTATATTTATTTCCTTCTTATTTAAGTTATTGTGGGTCAGCCATAATCCGAGAACTGTTTCAGCAAGATACCCAAGTACACGCCTCTGACGAGAGTAACCGGATAATTTTATCCTATTTTCAGTAAGTTGAAGGACGGGGAAAATAAACTCACAATACTTATTAAATGCGTCTTTAGGCATCAACATCATATTACATTGGCTGAACCTATTGTCAAGAAAATAGTATGAAATTACATCGTTCTTATATTCCGGGAATAGTGTGAGTAATGAATCAATGAATATTGTTGAATCTTCAAGACAAGTCCAATAAACAAGTTCATTATAGACTGAAGTAGGAAGAATAATGGGTTTAGCTACTAATATTTCTCCGGAATCTATAGCCTCATATATTTCTTTGTTAGACAAATCGAAGTAGCGGCGGTAGTGGCAGAGGCCGATGTAGTCGACATCCTTGAGGTTTTTCCACGCCCAATAGAGGGCGGTGAGCTCGCAATAGGAGCCGTTTTTCTCGGAGATGTTGTCGCCGGTGTTATCGCACTGGAATCCGAGGTCGAGTTCGGGGTGGAGTGCCTTGCCTACCTGTATGGGCATGTATATGTCGTCCTGCCGGATGTTAGGGTCGGCTTTGTGGCATGCCACGAGTATCTTTACGCGGGGTTGCTTCTTTTCTTCCATAGTCTATTTGAAATGATTGAGTGCCTGGGCGATGATTGGCGCCATGTCGTAGTATTTGTACTCGGCGAGGCGACCGCCGAATATGACGGATGTTTCCTGCGCGGCGAGGGCGCGGTATTGCTCGTAGACAGCCTGGTTACGGGCGTCGTTGACGGGGTAGAACGGCTCCATGCCGTCGGTCCACTCCGTCGAGTATTCGCGGGAGATGACCGTGCGGGGATTGTCGTAGACGGCGTTGCCGAATGTCTCGAAATGCTTGTGCTCGATGATGCGGGTGTAAGGCACGTCGGCAGCTGTGTAGTTGACCACTGCGTTGCCCTGATGGTTCGGCTCGTCGAGTGTCCCGGTCTCGAAACGCACTGTGCGGTATTCGAGCTTGCCGAAGCGGTAGCCGTAAAACTCGTCGATTTTTCCGGTGAACACAATCTTGTCGGCGATGGACTCCCAGCGGGTGCGGTCGGCGAAGAAATCGGTGTCCAGCCTTACCTCCACGCCGTCAAGCAGCCCGTCAATCAGGCGGTTATAGCCTCCGATGGGGATGCCTTGATAGGAGTCGTTGAAATAGTTGTTGTCAAAGGTCATGCGCACCGGCAGACGGCGGATGATGAATGCCGGAAGCTCGGTGCACTTGCGTCCCCATTGCTTCTCGGTGTAGCCCTTGATAAGCTGCTCGTAGATGTCACGCCCGATAAGCGTCAACGCCTGCTCCTCAAGGTTGCGCGGCTCGGTCACGCCCTCGGCTTTCATGCGTCCGACCGCCTCGCGCCGCTGCTCGTCGAGCTTAGCCTGCGCTTCGGAGGGAGTCTTTACATCCCACATCTGATAGAACGTGTTCATGTTGAAGGGCAGGTTGTACAGCCGTCCGTCAGGAGCCTGTGCCACAGGGCAGTTGGTATAGCGGTTGAAAGGCACTATCGAGTTGACGAAATCCCACACCTCCTTGTCAGAGGTATGGAAGATGTGCGCCCCGTACTTGTGCACGTTGATTCCCTCGATATTCTCGCAATATATATTGCCTCCGGCGTGAGGCCGCTTGTCGATGACAAGACAACGCTTCCCCCGCTTCCGGGCAAGATGCGCAAACGTGGCGCCGAACAGCCCGGCACCCACTATCAGATAGTCATATTTCATCAAACTTATTCTATTAAATCTTTCATTTTAATGGCTTGTTCTCCTAGTGCTTTAGCTCGAGCGCGAATTTTATTTCGTAATACATTATCATTTGCAACTTTTAAAGCATCTGAGATTATTTGAGCAATTTCGGTTTTACTTGGAACAGGATTATATTCAATGACATTATCATATTCCAATAAGGATTGTAAACTCCATGTCTTATGAGAGTTTGATCCCATAAATACACACGGTGTACCGCCGAGTGATGCCATTATAGCAGGATGATATCTCCCGGAAATATAGACTTGTGCATTTGCCAAAATCTTAGCTGCGGCGATTAAAGGCGTTTCGATTGAAATTAGAGGTATGTTAGTGATTCGTGATACTTCATTTAAAAATTCGTCTCCTTCACAGACTTGAATTAAGAATATGCTATGTGCATATTTAGCCTGTAACCCTCTTATTAATGAACAATAAGTTTCAATAGTTTCCTTAAGATGTTCACCGATTTTTGAGGAAGAAGATCCTGAAACCAAAATGTACGGTTTAGTAAAATCTAAATTGGAATATGCTTCATCGCATTCTGCATCATGAGCTAAGTAATATTTACCATTTTCAACGATATGATTATCATTTACCAAATCATACCATGTAAATAAAGCGTCTGGGATAAGAACTGGATTAACATTTGGAAGATTCTTTTTTACATATTGAAATGACACATTTTCTCTGGCAACCACAACTTCAGCCTTAGACAAAATGTCATTCACTAATGAAAGAGTCTTTTGGTTTCGTTCGTTATCAGGTCTATCTGAGAACATTGCATTCATAAAAAATACTTTCTTCCCTAATTTTTCAGCCCAATACATGCACATTGTCATCACAAGCGGTTCGCGCCACTGAGGGGTACTGAAGATAAAGGATCCTTCTCCATTTACAACTACTGCATCAAAATCATATTGGTCTATATCTAATTCGGATAAAATGGGATTCGCGGGGAGACATTTTTTTAGGTTTTTAATTGATTTCTCCATGTCATGAGAAGCAAAATCAAACCATTCAGATTTTTGGGTCATTCCTTGAAGTTTAAAACAAACTCTTGCTAAAATAGGCTGTAGTTTATTCCAATATTTAAATTTGCCAAGTGTCCTGTATGCCCAGCTTGGTAAATATTTGAAATAAACTATGCGTGGAAATGTCTCCGTAACATTGCCAGTGATACGCCCAACAATTGAATGTTTTGTCCCGACCATTAGAGAAAGTGCTGTACTTGTTGCCCTACACCCATAATTGCCTCGAATGCGATTATCGCCAACATAAAGAATTTTCATGTGCGGTGTTTTAAAAATTTTTTAATTGGATTACGTAATAAATTTTTTTCATACTGATTCATACCAAATTGGAAAAATAGGACAAGATATAAGATTGTATAAATCGCTATGCCACAAGCTAGTACCCCAAGTTTAGAGTAGTCGAAATAGTTATTTAAAATTATTCCGCCAATAGTAAAAAACACAGGAATTGGTATCATTTTTATGATTTCTTTCCAAAATATCCCAATTGCAATATGCTGGTATGCTTGGTAGTATATATTCATAATAATTCCTTGACCAAAAATAAGAGCTCCTCCGATTGCAATAGCACATCCAATCGGTCCCATTTCTTTTGAAAGATATATTTGAAATCCAAGACTGACCACTGAAATTGCCAAATATAAAATGGAACGAAATTTCATTTGATTGCGAGCTTGGAGTATTGTAATTCCTGTATTTTGAATCAAAGGAATAAAAAGGGAACCAAAAAAGATTAAAGTAATTATATAAGATTCAGAATAATTTTTTCCCGCCCATATCGCAATAAAACCTTTTCCGAACACAATAAAACCGGAAAAGATAAATAACATTATTATAGATTGCAATCTTCCTGTCTTTATAAAGAGGTCTGAGATTTCTTTATAATGAGTTTTGTTTGCCACCATTGCGGTTATTTTAGGCAATAACACACTTGCAATCGCCGTTGAGAATTGCAAATACATCTGTTGAAGCATTATGGCTACCGAGAATATAGCGACTGCTATTGTACCCGATATCGCACCAAGTACAAACTGTCCTGTCCCCCAATATATTTTATCCATTATGGCATTAAGAAATATCCAGAATGAATAAATACTAATTTCTTTAATAAAATTCCAGTTTACTTTTCCAAAGACAATCTTTATTTTAAGCCGATATTTACAATATGCAAGATTGATTACAAGTGTTAAAAGATTAAATATTGTCTGTACTATAACAAGTGCAACAGCTTTATATCCGATAGCTAAAACGAAAATAAGCACACCTGTAGAAATCAAGATTCTGAGTATATTTACAACCCGCTGGAAAACAAAATTTTCATAAGCCGATATTATCGATCCGAATATACTCAGAGGGAATGTAAAGGCAAGATTAAATGTCAGCAGCAGCATCATGACTCGAGCCTGACTTAGATCTGATTCTGTCATTGTCTTGTCAAACAAGGTATCAATATTAAAATATAACCCTAATCCGCCTCCAAAGGCAATCACTCCAATGATTGAATATACAATCAAGAACATCCCAAACATCTCCCATTGTTCTTGTGTCTTATTTTCCGCGCGAAACTTTGCCGTATATCGTATTATGGCATTCCCAAATCCAAAATCAAGAATTGTAAGGTATGCGATAACTGATGATACAAGTGAATAGAGTCCATATTCATTTTGACCAAGACATCGGAGCATATAGGGTGTATATGCCAATCCGACAAGCGTATTTAACGCTATGATTACATAATTTAGCATTGCGCCTGCCTTTACTTGATTCATTGACTTATTGACAAGTTTTATATCTGGGGGTTTGTGATGGCGGGGTGGTCGTAGGGATTGAGGTCAAGATTCAATTGGTGGCGGGGGTGCCGTAGGCGATGCGGTGGATGAGGTCGTAGAGAGGGAGGAGGGTGTGGGCTTCGGTGCGGGACATCGCTGGGAGAGCGCGGCAGGCGCGGGCTACCCATTGGCGCGCCGTGCGCCGGATTGCGGCGCGCTGAGGCGAGGAAGCGTCTTCGTCGATGAAGAAGCGACGGTCGTTTGCCTCTGTGAAGAGCTGCACTGCGCTGTCCCTGACGGCTGCCGCGTCAGAGAAGTCAATCCGGGAAATTTCTGTCATCGTGAGAGATAGTAATTGTATTCTTCGGTGAGCGACCGTTGAAGAGCTGATGTAGCTGTCACGCCTCCGATGAGCGTGTTGCCGTCGCGAAGCATGACGTGGTCGCGGTCGTTGACCGCAAAAAGGAGCGTCACAAGGGCAATCGTCACCGGATTGGTCAGCGATTGTCGACGGCGCTCATAGAGGTCGCGGAAGCGGGAGGATTCTTCCATGTTGCCCAATATCGAGTTTGCCACGCTTAACAGGGCGTAGAGTTTTGCCTCAAGTTTCGGATTGTTGAGTTTCACCACTTCAAACCGTCGGCAAAATACCGACAGCTGTGAAATCAGAGATGCCGACAGGCGTTGTGAATCATGATGCGCCCGCAACGCTTTCAGCAACCTGGGCACAAACGCGTCAATCTGATCGTAGACGCGCCGCGAGTCGCGGGCAAATTCAAGAACCCTGACATCAGACACCTTTATATTATATGCCACAGTGCCGAGATTTTGGTCGACACGAAGCACGATATTGCCCGTGTTGCTTTTCAGGCGCGGAATGAATGTACCGACGAGTCCGGGGAAATCACCGTTGACCACCTCCACCAGGTCACCGGCTTCAAGATCAATATCTTCAAGCGAGTAATATGGCAGCTCGTTTTCGTATGCCTTGGCTATAATCTGGAAACTGCGCATCGTGGCATCGTCAATTATTGCATAGCGCGCTCCCCCGCTCCGGTTCAAGAGGAATGAAAATCCGTTTTCCATCCTGCATAACCGCTTGATGTCACTGAGCTTACCACGTAGAAATACGTAGTGAAAGGTAAGGTGCATGCGTTTCATCGACACTACCCCCTCCTTTTCTTCCCTGACTACATACGAAGGAGCAAACAGTTGAAGGTCGAGTTGCTCCGCGTCGTTAAAGCGGTCGACTGTGCGTTGCGCACTGTTTCGGGCAGGGGTAGTCGCGATATGATTCAATACATACCAGTTTATCGATTCGTAAACGGGATTTGAATCAATCATAGATTTTAGAGTATTCTCTTAGTTGGCTCGACTATAAATTATCGTCTGTTTTTCAAGCACATACGCATAATCTATTTGCCAAACTTCCGAAAACCGGGCCTTTCAGTCCGGATGATTCACAAGTACGCTCTCTTGCTTAGAGATACTAAGATTGCACAAAGTTACAAAAAAATTCGATAAACCCGCGGTTTATCGAATTTTTATTAATATTATTAATCGCCATTAACAAGCGTAATTACCGTATAAATCAGCTATTGTTTAGCTAATTTAGCTAAACGGCATTGATATCCAACAAGATACAGAGGATAATATCTCTAAGCAAGAGATTTAGATTTCCTTATCCATCATCCTGCTATTTATTTTC
>ENA-OZJV01001027-OZJV01001027.1-human-gut-metagenome-genome-assembly--contig:-NODE-1027-length-11945-cov-22.567956_pt1 | contig 11945 bp, 10 predicted proteins | sample MGYA00244179_ERZ653756 | MGnify/ENA primary metagenome ERZ653756 (study PRJEB26926, sample SAMN06165332) | human gut metagenome | biome: ENVO:00009003; feature: ENVO:2100002; material: ENVO:00002003...
ATCTGGTTCCACAGATATGGCAACATGGACAAGGTGAGATACCCATGTGCAATAGTGCTCTTAAAAGGGCTTTCCACTTTGGCGCGTTCCGTATCGACGTGTATCCACTGATGGTCCAATGTCGCATCAGCAAACAGATTGATACGCTCCTGAGGGAGCTCTACATATTCCGAAACACCGATTTGCTGGCCTACCAGCTTTTCAAAATCCTCGTACGAGTTGATAATCACTTTTTCCATTACTCTCTATTTTATTGATAAATTATAAATTCACACGCTTTATCCACATATCCGCCATTCGTTTATGCCCTGCAGGAGTGGGGTGGATACCGTCCCAAATCCAATAGGTGTCTTGAGAAGCCGGAGCAGTGCCGAGAATTTCATCGAACATCGCATTATAAGGAAGAAATACCGTCTGATAGTCCTTCGCTATCCTCTCTACGATGGCGGCACAGCGACGCACCAGACTATCACGTTCTGCAAAGTCCTCACTCTTACGCATATTGCCGACATTGGCAACAAAAGGAGTGCCCACCACTATCTTCAATTCCGGATTGGCCTGCAAAGAACGGTCAAGCAAGGAACGGTAACACTTCTCCCATCCTTCAAAATCAAAAGGCTCTTTTTTGTCACCCTGCAGATAGTAATGTACATCGTTTGTCCCCACCAAGACGGAAAGCACATCCGGTTTCATTCCAATGACATCCTCTTCCCAGCGTTTCTCCAAATCCCGGAGAGTGTTTCCACTGATGCCACGGTTAAAAAAAGCATATTCCTTTTCCGGAAAATCTCCTTGATAATGACTTGCACACAAATACATATAGCCGCTACCGTAAATATGGTTCATATCCCAAAGGCTTCGCTCCGCAGTCGGTTTGGGCATCCCGCAGGCATTTCCCCAGTTACCGTCCGTGATAGAATCTCCGATAAACAAGACACGCGGGCCGCTTGCATGGAGTAAGAGTGATATGCAGAAAAAAACTATTACAAAGAGTCCAATACGCTTCATGGCATTTTCTTGTTAGAATGTAAAAATTGCAACAAATATACGTCTTATTCCGGCAAGTACAAAAACTCGGGTACCTTTTTCCCATTTCCCAAAAACACATATAACCCTTATTTTTATTTCCGTTCATCACAGATTAATTTGGAAATAATGTATCTTTGTCAATATCTTAATTGTTGTGACAGAACAAAAACATCACTATTAAAGATTCCGGTATGAATTCTAAATTTGATTATGACTTACTGTCAGCAATGATGACCAATGCCAATATGGGATGGTGGGAAGCTGATTTAAAGACCGAAAGCTACATTTGCTCCGAATATATCTCCCGGTTGCTGGGACTGGATGAGGATGGAACCATCAGCTTTAAAGATTTCAACAAACGTATCCTGAAAGAGGAACAACGGCATACTACCACACATTCCTTCGACAATATCCGGCAGACACAAGAGACTGTATATCTGCTCAACACAGTAGAGGATCCAACGTGGATAAGAAGCAAGATATGCCTGCAGAGAACCGATGAAAACGGTAATGTCAAAGTCTACGGCATTGCCGAAACACAAGACGGTCCCGACATGTCATCGGCATCCCAAGCCTTACAAGAGCGTAACCGTCTCCTCCATAATATTTATAAATATCTTCCGGTAGGAATTGAGCTCTATAACCGAGAGGGAATATTGATAGATATGAATGACAAAGAGCAGGAAATGTTCCATCTCAAACAGAAAGAAGATCTACTTGGAATTAATATTTTCGAGAATCCGATTTTCCCGGAAGAGATGAAAAGCAAGTTAAGAAAACATGAAAATGCAGACTTCACTTTCCGGTATGACTTCTCTAAAATAGGCAATTACTACAAGACACAGAAGAAGACGGGCACCATAGACCTTGTAACCAAAGTCACAAGCCTTTACGACGATAATCACAACCTAACCAACTATCTGCTAATCAACGCAGACAAAACGGAAACGACCGTCGCTTACAACAAAATACAAGAGTTCGAGAGCCACTTTGAGCTTATAGGTGACTATGCCAAAGTGGGATATGCCAATTATGACCTTCTTAATGAGCAAGGCTATGCCCAACGCAGCTGGTACAAGAACTTGGGTGAGAAAACAGAAACACCGTTGTCCGAAATCATCGGAACCTACAATCATCTTCACCCTGACGACCGTACTATCATGCTTGACTTCCTACAGAACGTAAAGAGAGGACTGGCACACAAGCTCAGCCGGGAAGTACGTGTTCTTAAAGAAGACGGTTCTTTCATGTGGACCCACGTCAACATCATTGTAGAACGCTACATGCCTGAACAGAACATCATAGAGATTATCTGCATCAATTACGACATCACCCAATTAAAGCAGACGGAGGCAATGCTGATACAAGCCAAGGAAAAGGCCGAAGAGGCAGACCGGCTGAAATCCGCTTTCCTTGCCAATATGAGCCATGAAATCCGCACGCCGCTAAATGCGATTATCGGTTTCTCCAGCCTGCTGCACTATGTGGAAAACGAGCAGGAAAGGGAACAGTACATCTCTTTGATAAACCACAACAACCAACTGTTGCTCAAACTAATCAACGACGTTCTGGACCTTTCCAAAATAGAGGCCGGACACATAGAGCTCCATTCCGAATGGTTCAATCCGGCAGAACTCATCAAGGAAAGTATTACCGAGTACGAACGGAACGTTCCGGCAGGAGTGAAACTCTTTGCCAGGTATCCGGTAACCCCCGGCCAGATAGAGCACGACCCGATGCGCATCAAACAGATACTGAACAACTTCATATCGAATGCACTGAAAAACACCGTGCAGGGACATATCGAAGTGTACTACGAAACGGACACAGACGGAATAAGAATCAGTGTTTCCGATACTGGATGCGGTATTCCCCCCGACAAACTGGGAATGATATTCGAACGGTTTGAAAAGGTGGACTCTTTTGCCCAAGGTGCCGGATTAGGACTCTCCATCTGCAAATCCATCGTTGAGAAAATGAATGGAGTGATTACCGTAGATTCGACAATAGGAGTGGGAAGCACGTTCACCGTGGAACTGCCCTGCCGGACAAAACCATCCTGACAACAAACGAAAAACAATGATTTATGACCGCACAGAAAGAATTTACCCTGACCCCTCGCCGGCGTGGCTTTCACCTGGTGACAGAGGAGATTATACGCAACCTTCCACCGCTTCCGTCTGCCGGAATCCTGCATCTGTTCATCAAGCATACAAGCGCAGGCCTCACCATCAACGAGAATGCAGACCCTGACGTACAGACAGATATGGAAGCCATCTTCAACCGCCTCGTAAAAGAACGGGAACCTTATTACCAACATACATGCGAAGGCGATGACGATATGCCCGCCCATGCCAAGGCAACCCTCAGCGGAACCAGCCTCACCATCCCCATCACCAATGGGCATCTGAACATAGGTATCTGGCAAGGCATCTATCTCTGCGAGTTCCGCAACCGGGGCGGAGGAAGAAGAATTGTAGCAACCGTCATCGGATAATCCTCTATCATCATGCAGAAAGCCATCATCATCGGTGCCACTTCAGGCATCGGACAAGAAGTAGCCAGGATACTTGTACAACAAGGCTGGCATATAGGTATTGCCGGCAGAAGAGAGGAAGCATTGCATGCCCTGCAAGCCACCGCACCCGACCGGATAATCACGGAACAGCTGGACGTTACGGAAGAGACAGCGACTCTACACCTCCATAACCTGATAAAAAAGCTGGGAGGCATAGACCTGTTTTTCCTCAGTTCCGGCGTGGGACATCAAAACCGGGACTTACAACCGGACATCGAACTGAACACGGCACGTACCAATGTAGAGGGATTTACCCGCATGGTGACTGCCGCCTTCAACTATTTCAAGGAAAAAGGCTCCGGACATATTGCTGTCATCAGTTCCATTGCAGGCACTAAAGGACTGGGCGTTGCACCGGCCTACTCTGCCACCAAACGCTTCCAGAATACCTATATCGAAGCGCTGGCACAACTTGCCCGGATGCAGCATCTTGATATACACTTCACCGACATCCGTCCGGGATTTGTTGCCACCGATTTATTGAAAAGCGGGAAATACCCGATGCTGATGAAAGCAGACCGTGTAGCACAGCACATAATCAAGGCTTTAAGAGAAAAGAGACGGGTAGTTGTCATTGACGGACGCTACCGGGTACTGGTATTTTTTTGGCGTATGATTCCACGATGGCTATGGGAAAGGTTGCCTATAACGAATTGATTTCGTATCTTCACGTCTCCAAACAGAAATAGACATACAGACATGAAGAAAAATTCAAAATATATCGTGCTTACTGCTGCCATTGCACTGTGCGCAGGTTCCAGCCTCCCCTTCCTCGCAGGCAGCAGTACGCTGAATCCCGAACGCGATTCCGTGAAATCCGAAGTTCCCTACTGCGTGACCTCCCCCAGCGTACCGGACAAGATCACTTTTGCCGGACAAGCTATTGACCTGCTTCGCTACGACCACCGCGAACGTATGGACCGCGAACTGATGTCCTTCACCTACATGCACTCCACCACCATGCTCATGGTGAAGCGTGCCAACCGCTACTTCCCCGTCATAGAGCCTATACTAAAAGCCAACGGCCTTCCCGATGACTTCAAGTTCCTCGCTGTGATAGAAAGCAACCTGAACCCGCTTGCCAAATCGCCTGCGGGTGCCGCCGGCCTATGGCAGTTCATGCCTGCCACCGGACGCGAATTCGGACTGGAGGTGAACAGCAACATCGACGAACGATACCATATCGAGAAAGAGACCAAAGCAGCCTGCAAGTACCTGAAAGATGCTTATCAGAAATACGGGAACTGGCTGTGCGTAGCCGCCGCCTACAATGCCGGGCAAGGACGCATCTCCACACAGCTGCAGAAGCAAATGGTGGACCAGGCTGTCGACTTATGGCTGGTAGAAGAGACTTCGCGCTACATGTTCCGCCTGCTGGCAGCCAAAGCAGTCATCAGCAATCCACAGCAGTACGGCTTTCTGTTGAAACGGGAACATCTTTATCCGCCCATCCCCTACACGGAAGTGACCGTCACAACAGGCATCGGCAACCTGGCACAGTTTGCCAAAGATAAAGGCATCACCTATGCCCAACTGAAAGATGCCAATCCGTGGCTGCGGGATACCTCGCTGATGAATAAAAGCGGACGTACATACATACTAAAAATACCGACACAAGCCGGAATGCATTACAACCCCAAGAAAACAGTGCCCCACAATAAGAATTGGGTCATCAATTAATAAAAAAGAAAGAGAGGATACGATGATGATGTTAAACTTTGATTTTGTGCTCAGGTTGCTGGTAGCCGGAATACTGGGTGCCATTATCGGACTGGACCGGGAATACCGTGCCAAAGAAGCAGGCTACCGCACCCATTTCCTGGTATCATTGGGAAGCGCGCTCATCATGATTGTATCCCAATATGGTTTTCAGGAAATCATCAAGGAAAGCAGTGTGACGCTGGACCCCAGCCGTGTTGCCGCACAAGTAGTCAGCGGTATCGGATTCATCGGTGCGGGTACCATCATTTTCCAGAAACAGATAGTCAGGGGACTGACAACAGCCGCAGGAATATGGGCTACTGCAGGCATCGGATTGGCAGTAGGTGCAGGAATGTACACCATCAGCATTGCCGCCACCCTGCTGACTCTGGCAGGGCTCGAACTGTTGAGCCTTATTTTCAAAAGCATTGGCATGAAAAGTTCCGTGATAACCTTTTCCACTTCCAGCAAAGAGATACTGCCGCAAGTGTCCCGGCGATTCAACTCCAAAGACTATCTGGTGGTGTCCTACAACCTGGACCGGCAAGTGCAGGGAGAGTACACCAACTATCAAGTGACCATGGTCATCAAATCCAAGAAAAGCTATGATGAGGGATATTTGCTGCAACTGATGCAGGAATTTCCCGAAGTGACAGTGGAGAAAATCGAATAAAGGGAATCACTGCTGTTTTTCCGTCAGATATTTCCAATAGCGCACGGGCATGTCCTGCTTGTGCTTCCGGGGATTGAGGCGTTCCTTGATGCAGATTGCCTTGAAATAGGTTTTCCAGAGAGACTGGAAAAGCTGTTCGTCTCCGTCCATCAGACTTTCGTCGAGCATGCCGGTGACAAGATGTCCTTCGCGACTGTCCTCACCAAAAGTCACCTGGCGCACCTCCTTCAAGTCGTAATAGTACCCATAGGCTCGCCTGATGTCATAAATCAACCAACGCTGGTCGGCAAAACGGTCCTTGAAATGCCCCGTCACCAAAGGAAGGGCATTCTTTTCGGGCTCGATGGCAGCAAAGAAAGTACCGTCCGCAGCCTTCTGGAAGCGGACAAACTGAAGCAGGCGTATACGCTCCCAATCCACCCGCTTCCACATACGGGAGAACTCCAGCACATCAGGGTCGGCAAAGTTCGTTTCAATGGAGCGAGGAGCATCTATCGCCTTGCGGATATAGCGGAACAGCAGCATGGGAGTTTCCGGTTCCTCTGCCAGCCAGCATTGGGCGAGGCAGGCAAGTGCCGCAGACGACAGCTTCTTCTGCAATCCGCGCCAGACGCGACCGGACTTCTCCTCATCGGTTATCACTGTAAATATTTCATCGTAGAACAATGGTAGAGGCTCTCCCTCCAACAACAGTGCATCGGGGAAAATGCGGCGGGAATAGGCTTCAAAAACAGAAGTCAGCAATCCCTCAAAAGTCTTATCGTATAAAAAGATATTCATTCGCCAAAATCAAGCATCAACTGCCTCTCATCCACTTTTTTCTTGTTCGGTTTGGGCAACAGCAGACTGCGTACCCCTTGCGGAGTCAGCTCATTGACCGTGCGCATCGGCAACTCGCAGCAGGTAATGAAATACTGCGCCTTCTTCATCACCACCCCTATCTTCTTCAACTGGTAGAAACCTATCTTGGAGAAACGTCGGGAAGCCACTATCAGCCGTGCCGACTTCACGCCGATGCCCGGCACGCGGAGCAACATCTCATAATCCACCTTGTTCACATCGATTGGAAACTGCTCGGGATGGCGCAAAGCCCAGGACAGCTTGGGGTCAACCTCCAAATCAAGGTCTGGGTAGGCATCATCCACTATTTCCTCCACCTTGAACTGATAGAAGCGCATCAGCCAGTCGGCTTGGTAAAGGCGGTTTTCGCGCACCAAAGGGGGCTGTTTCAATGCCGGCAGGCGCTTATCGTAGGTATTGACGGAAATATAGCCCGAATAGTAGACACGCCGCATCGTAGGTCCCTTATAGAGGGCCGACGAAAGATACAGAATATCCTTGTCCGTCTCGGCGGTAGCGCCTACTATCATCTGTGTGCTTTGTCCTGCAGGAGCGAAACGAGGAGCGTGGCGGTGTTTCTTGCGTTCTTCCGAACTTTCAAGGACTCCCTGCTGGATGTAGCGCATAGGCGCATATACACTCTTATGGTCTTTCTCCGGGGCAAGCAGTTTCAGGTTCTCCTCCTTCGGTATCTCGACATTGACGCTGAGACGGTCGGCATAAAGCCCTGCCTCATTCACCAGTTCGCGGCTGGCACCGGGAATGCTCTTCAGATGGATATATCCGTTGAAACGATGGATAGTGCGGAGGTCCTTGGCAACGCGCACCAGGCGTTCCATCGTGTAATCGGGATTACGCACCACCCCACTGCTCAGGAAAAGCCCTTCGATATAGTTGCGGCGATAGAACTCCATGGTGAGGTCTACAAGCTCGGCCACCGACAGCGTGGCACGCGGCAGGTCGTTGCTGCGGCGGTTGATGCAGTAGGCGCAGTCGTAGATGCAATAATTGGTAAGCATCACTTTGAGCAGGGAGATACAACGGCCGTCCTCGGCAAAACTATGGCAGATGCCCCAGCCACCCACAGTGTTCCCCAGCATACCTGCCTTGCCGGAGCGCACCGTACCACTGGAGGAGCAAGAGACGTCATACTTTGCCGACTCTGCCAGTATCTTCAGTTTATTGAGAACGTTTTCATCCATAATACCTGCGTCAAAAGTAGCAATAATACTTTTCAAAAACAAAAAAGACCGCCAGTAGTGGCAGTCTTTCGCAGCATCAAATATGCTTTTTTTCTTACTTCTTAGAAGCTTCCAAAGATGCTTTGCGGAATTCCTTCATAGCTTTTTCGATTTCCAAAGAAGCCTTACGAGCGCGAGTTCCTGCTGCCTTGTTACCGTTTTCCAACTGAGCGTTTGCATCTTTTGAGAAGTCTGCATACAATGCAGCTACTTTTTCAACTAATTCTTTCATAATCCTTTTTAAATTACTTCGTTAATAATGTCTGGCAAAAATACATTCTTTCTTGAAATAAATGCAGAAAAACGATATTTTTTTTGAAATATTCGGTAAAATCGCCGCAAAAAGGGGCTCTTACGCATTTTTTATCTACTTTTGCAAGCATGAAAACGCTTACTGACACCGAATATATACACGCTCTCATAGCCGAAGGAGAGCACCAACAGCAGGATTTCAAGTTCGAAATATCCGACGCCCGCAAGATAGCCAAAACCCTTTCAGCCTTTGCCAATACAGACGGTGGAAAACTGCTCATCGGAGTGAAAGATAACGGGAAAATTGCCGGTGTCCGTTCAGACGAAGAACAATATATGATAGAAGCGGCTGCCGGACTTTATTGCAGCCCCGAAGTGAACTATACCATGCAGACCTATCAGGTGGAAGGCCGTAGTGTGCTGGTGGTACAAATCGAGGAAAGTGACCGGAAGCCGGTATATGCCAAGGACGAAACGGGAAAATATCTTGCCTATCTCCGTATCAAGGATGAAAACATCCTTGCCACTCCCGTCCATCTACGTGTCTGGCAACAAAGCGAAAGTCCGAAAGGAGAACTGATAGAATATACCGAACGGGAACAGCTGCTGCTCAATCTGCTGGAAGAGAACGACCGCCTGTCATTGAACCGTTACTGCCGCCTGGCGCATCTTTCCCGACGCGCCGCCGAACATCTGCTGGCAAAGTTTGTTCGTTATGACATAGTGGAACCGGTGTTTGAAGGACACAAATTTCACTTCAAGCTGAAATAGGCAAGGAGATTCCGTCAGGTTTGTCCAGATTTGTCCATGGTACAAATCGCAGCACACGAGTTTATACCACGTTGATTATCACCGACTTGCAAGAAATTTATCTCAGTTAACGACAGAGGTAGCCTTGAATAACTACAGAAGCAGCCTAAAGTAACGACAGAGGGTAGCACTTGTTTTGTGTGAGTTTTTTTTACTACAAATAGATAACTGTACATATACATTATGGGAATAATAAATCTGATAAACGACCTGCTCTGGACCTACATCCTCGTTGCCCTGCTGTTGGGATGCGCCGTATGGTTTACGCTGAGAACCCGCTTTGTACAGTTCCGGATGATAAAGGAAATGGTACGTCTGCTGGGCGACTCGGGCGGGAAAGGCGATGCCAAGGAAAAGCATATCTCATCGTTCCAGGCATTTGCCATCTCCATTGCCAGCCGTGTAGGTACGGGCAATCTTGCAGGGGTTGCCACCGCCATTGCAGTAGGCGGTCCGGGCGCTGTATTCTGGATGTGGGTGATTGCCCTCCTGGGTGCTTCCAGCTCGTTTGTAGAATCTACACTGGCCCAATTGTATAAGATAAAGGGCAAAGACTCCTTTATCGGCGGCCCGGCCTACTATATGCGTAAGGGACTGAAACAGCCGTGGATGGGGGCACTGTTTGCCGTACTTATCACCATTACCTTCGGATTTGCATTCAACTCGGTACAGAGCAATACACTGTGTGCCGCTTTCGAAGGCGCTTTCGGGTTCGACCATGCCGTTGTGGGAGGGATCATCACCGCACTCACGCTGACAATCATCTTTGGAGGCGTACAGCGCATAGCCAAAGTCAGCAGCATCATCGTCCCCATCATGGCGTTGGGATACATTGCACTGGCACTTATCATCGTTCTGTTGAACATCAAAGAGCTGCCGGGAGTCCTGGCACTCATTGTCGGCCACGCCTTCGGATGGGAGCAGGCTTTGGGAGGGGGTGTCGGCATGGCGCTGATGCAGGGCATCAAACGCGGGCTGTTCAGCAACGAGGCCGGTATGGGGTCCGCCCCCAATGTGGCGGCAACCGCACACGTCAGCCACCCCGTGAAGCAAGGCTTGATTCAGACGCTGGGAGTATTTACCGATACGCTGATTATATGTACCTGCACCGCTTTCATCATTCTGTTCAGCGGTGCTCCACTGGATGGTTCCACAAACGGCGTACAGCTTACCCAGCATGCACTGACCAACGAGATAGGACCTTCGGGAGCCATCTTCGTTGCGGTAGCCTTGTTCTTCTTCGCATTCAGCAGCATTCTGGGAAATTATTATTACGGAGAAGCCAATGTGCGCTACCTTACCCACCGTAAATGGGTGCTCAACATCTACCGTATACTGGTGGGCGGCATGGTCATGTTCGGTGCTGTTGCCACCCTCGATCTGGCATGGAGCCTTGCCGACGTCACTATGGGACTCATGGCGCTCTGCAATCTTATCGCCATCAGCCTGCTCGGAAAATACGCTTTCAGGCTGCTTGAAGACTACCGCGCACAGAAAAGCGCCGGTATCAAAGACCCCGTTTTCACCAAGAACCGCCTGAAAGAGGTAGAAAAAGACATAGAGTGCTGGTGATAACCAACTTATTTCGTACTTTTGCAGCCGGAACCGCCGGATGACCTGCGGTCTTGTAATTTGTAATCAGTAATTCGTAATTTGATATGAGTTTATTTGCCAAACTATTCAACAAGAATACCGGAGAAGTATCTTCGAAGAATGTGGAAGACTTCGTGTCACTGACACGCGTCTACTTCCAGTCTGTAATAGCCGCCAACCTGGGCATCACCAATATCCGCTTTGTGCCGGATGTAGCCAACTTCAAGCGTCTGTTCAAAATCCCCACGCAGGGAGGCCGCCTGGGACAAGCGGAAAAGGCCGCTTCGCGCAAGATGCTGATGCAGGACTACGGCATCAGTGAAAACTTCTTCAAGGAAATTGATACTTCCGTCAAGAAGCACTGCCGTACGCAGAACGACGTACAAGGTTATCTCTTTATGTATCAAGGCTTCTCCAATGACTTGATGATGCTGATGGGAAACCTGATGCAGTGGAAATTCCGCATGCCTTCCATCTTCAAGGGAGCACTGCGCAGCATGACCGAAAAAACCGTACACGACGTCTGTACAAAAACCGTATGGAAAAAGGACGATGTACACAAGACGGCAGCGGCAGTACGCCAGTACAAAGAGCGTCTGGGATATTCGGAACAATGGATGACCGAGTACGTTTACAACGTAGTGATGCTGGCCAAAAAGGAACCGAAACAGAAAGCCAACGAAGAGAAATAAAAGAAAAAGAATTCTAAAGAACTTTAGAAACAAGAAGGCGGGAAAGAAATTTCCCGCTTTTTTTTGTTATTTTTAGCAAATGAAATCATTTTCCCCTCACGGAACACAAGGACGCACCCCTCGTCAACCATCATAAATATTAACTTCAAAAAAACAACCGCTTATGAAACAAAAGAAAATGCTTGCACTCACTCTCTCACAACTGGAACAACTTTATCGGCATGAACTCCCTGAACTGGTCAGCATCGCCGTTCAAAGCGACGATGCGGAAGCCTTCAAAGCCAACCTGGCGGAGTACATTGCCGGACATCCGGAAGTGGACAGCGAGGCCGGTAAGCAAATTCGACTCTTGATTGAATTTGACGGGCAGGAAGTACACGAGCTCTCCATCGGAGAACAACTGCCCATATCAACTTTATCAATGCTGCACTCCTTCCTCACGAGGCAATGGGAAGAGGAAACGGAGACGGACCTGTTCATCGACTTGTTCCAGCAGTTCAAACGCCCTGTCTCTTATACACATCTCCGAGCCCACG
>ENA-OZJV01001034-OZJV01001034.1-human-gut-metagenome-genome-assembly--contig:-NODE-1034-length-11829-cov-6.034228_pt1 | contig 11829 bp, 12 predicted proteins | sample MGYA00244179_ERZ653756 | MGnify/ENA primary metagenome ERZ653756 (study PRJEB26926, sample SAMN06165332) | human gut metagenome | biome: ENVO:00009003; feature: ENVO:2100002; material: ENVO:00002003...
TCGACTAGTCGTCGGCAGCGTCAGATGTGTATAAGAGACAGGGATTATGATAAGAGATTGGATATTGCCATAAAATTTATACAGGCGGCAGCAGATAATATATATAGAAATCTCAGATATTATAATGGCCGAGAAAAAGATGTCTCGGAATATATGAGGGATATAGATTCACTTCGTGGAACTCTTTGTAAAGCAAGGACAATAGAAGAATTGATGGGAATTGAAGGAAATATAAGAAAGAGATATTATGCAGCGTGGAATGTGATTGTTAATCAGGATATACGGTTTGATAAGCGTGTTATGCATCCGCCAGACAATATGATTAATTCATTGATTTCATTTGTTAATTCCCTAGTGTATACGCGTTTATTAAGCGAGATATATCATACACAACTGAATCCAACGATAAGTTATCTGCATGAACCGGGAGTAAGAAGATATTCATTATGTCTGGATATATCGGAAGTATTTAAACCATTGATTGGAGACAGATTGATATTTTCGTTGTTAAACAGAAGACAGATAACAGAAGACAGCTTTACAAAAGAACTTAACTATCTTCATCTTAAGAAAGAAGCTTCTAAACTTATTGTTTCAGAATTTGAGAATCGTATGAAGAAAACGATAATGCATAAAGAATTGGGAAGACAGGTGTCTTACCAGTATCTGATGAGGTTAGAAGCATATAAGCTTATAAAGCATTTAATAGGTGAGAAAGAATATGAAGGGTTTAGAATATGGTGGTAGTATATGTATATTGTACTTGTATATGATGTTAGTAAAGATGAAAATGGGCAAAAAAGATGGTCACATATTTTCAAAATCTGCAAAAAGTATCTGACGCATATTCAGAATTCTGTCTTTGAAGGAGAAATATCAACAGTTCAATTAGAAAAATTACGGGGTGAGTTGAAACCACATGTTAATACTAATCTGGATTCAGTCATTTTATTCAAAAGCAGGAGTGAAAAATGGCTGGATAAAGAATTTTGGGGTAAGGAAGATGATTTGACGAGTTTCATAATTTGATTGTCGACCAGAAATAGTGTAAAATATGCACAGAGTCGACAATGGCGATATTGCTATGCTTCTAGCATATTCAGGGCATAAAGTATTAGTAATCTGTTGGCGGATTTAAAGGGTAGACAGAATAACGCTTCAGAGTTGAGAAACAGAGAGGCTTTAATAATTACGGGAATTAATAGATACATAGTGGGATGTAAATTTCAAACACAACAACCGAAGCACTTGGAGAAGCATGAATTAATAGATACATAGTGGGATGTAAATATAATTCTAGTACCGTTATTAAAGCAGGATTGTTTGAATTAATAGATACATAGTGGGATGTAAATGCGGTTGCGGATGCTGCTGCATCGCTTGCCGTCTTTGAATTAATAGATACATAGTGGGATGTAAATACAGTTACATATGGAGAAATCATTATTGCTGCATTGAATTAATAGATACATAGTGGGATGTAAATTTCCTGCGAATACATCGCCGCCACAGCTGTTGAAGGAATTAATAGATACATAGTGGGATGTAAATATATTCGGTGCAGACGGAAATCAGGTCGGAACTGGAATTAATAGATACATAGTGGGATGTAAATACAGACTTGAAAGATAATTCTGCAAATGCTGATACTGAATTAATAGATACATAGTGGGATGTAAATGAAGATATTGATGTTAAGTTTAACAATTATGCTACAGAATTAATAGATACATAGTGGGATGTAAATGTATCAGACATATTAATAACAGGCAAAGTAGGAATAGAATTAATAGATACATAGTGGGATGTAAATTCTAAAACTTTCCTGCAATATTTCAATCTGTTTCCCGAATTAATAGATACATAGTGGGATGTAAATCTTTGAACGATAATTATAAGAATTGCTGTCTTACTCGGAATTAATAGATACATAGTGGGATGTAAATTAGCCAACTCGAAAATGCTTGCATTTCTGCGGGAGGAATTAATAGATACATAGTGGGATGTAAATATCTTTGAAGTAAATAACTCGTCCTGGCTCTGCTCCGAATTAATAGATACATAGTGGGATGTAAATGCCATGGGAGGACGTACCTTTGTAAGTGTAAAAATAGAATTAATAGATACATAGTGGGATGTAAATATTCTTAAAATCAAAACAGTTTTCAAGAACATATTTGAATTAATAGATACATAGTGGGATGTAAATGACCATACAAAATATTCTGTGCTGTCTGTAATATCGGAATTAATAGATACATAGTGGGATGTAAATAAAGCATGATATAAACAAGTTGCAAAGTCAACACGGAATTAATAGATACATAGTGGGATGTAAATGACTATGTATCAGAAGAACAGAAAGATTTTATAAGGAATTAATAGATACATAGTGGGATGTAAATGATATTTTGCACAGCTTTTAGCATGCAAATCATTCTGGAATTAATAGATACATAGTGGGATGTAAATTTTCTTACTTGAGAAAAAGGCAGACGGCTGTGCTATGGAATTAATAGATACATGGTGGGATGTAAATTTGTGAATGATGCGGATGTGATAACCTGTGAATCATGAATTAATAGATACATGGTGGGATGTAAATTTTTCTAATTCATCAAGTACCCAACCGCTTGCAGCAGAATTAATAGATACATGGTGGGATGTAAATAATATTGCCGTTGGTAAGTAATTCATAAGCTCTTTGGAATTAATAGATACATGGTGGGATGTAAATTACACAGCAAATATCCGCTATTATTAACGCTTCTATTAGAATTAATAGATACATAGTGGGATGTAAATGTATTACCTAAGACATACGCAAAACTTTTTGAAGAAGAATTAATAGATACATAGTGGGATGTAAATGTTCAAACAAGGGTGCTAATAACAAGGTCGCTTGTAAATTAATAGATACATAGTGGGATGTAAATTGACTTGAAACCTGCTACAAGTGAAGCCTGCGGATTGAATTAATAGATACATAGTGGGATGTAAATACTTGGAAGCAACAAGAAAAGACTGCTGAAAGTCAAAGAATTAATAGATACATAGTGGAATGTAAATCTGCGAATAGGTGTAATTTCAAGAGAAATGTTTTTCATCGTTATGCTGTTGCACTGGTGCAACTTTGAATTATTCTACTATGCACAAATCTTCTGCAAGCATATCTGCCTAAGATTTTGCTCTTGCATAATTCTTCATTTCTAAATCCTCACTTTCTTAAAATTGGGTATAAAAATACCACTTGACCGGTGGTATTTTACTAATCAATATGCTTTATTTCCTTAATGGATTGATTTTCTTTAAGTACTCCTGCTTCTTTGAGTATCTTTTCAAAATCTTTATCATATCTCTCTTTGTCTTCCTTTGTTCTTTTAACAATTTCTCCTGTTGTTTCAAATAATGGTATCCCCTTTTTTAACTCTTCACTCATTATATTCCTCCAACAAGATATAATATTTATCATCAACCTTTCTTTATTAAGTACTTTGAATCTCTGATTTGTCTTATATAAAACTTCCTGCTCCTGTGCATTAACAGAAGAAATATCTCTACCATTATGAGCATTCTGTATATATATTTGTACCTGACCGTCTTCATTATAGACCTGACCTTTTGTTGTTGACAAGAATCGTTTTACATATTTTTCTACAACTTTTTCAAACTTGAAATATACAGACCTTTGTAAATTATCATTATACTTAGGCATTTTATTCAATGTTTCATTAAGCCTATCAACCATTTTCTTTTCTTCATAAGATAACTTCCTTCATTCCTAAGTTTCTCATTTACTACATAGGATTTTAACGATATATTTTCATACAAAATTTTAGTATCCTCGTTAGTTAATACATTGTTTTGATTTGCTACCTTCTTACTGCTCTTTCTTATTAGCATACATTTTCTGATTATCCGGATTCAGCGAATACTTCGACAATCTGTCAAACTGCTCAACCAGCATGACAGTATATTGCTGTTTCTAATCCTGTTTGTAATCTTTTTTGACCTTTTTATCATGAATACGCTGGTTGCATCATGGGTAATCACAGTAGAAAATTGATGGTGAATATATGCCAGCGATAGGGAACTGGTGAGAAAATATAGTAGTAAATAGACAGAACAATGATATATTTAAAAGATAAAATTAAAAGAATATGACTTACAAATTAGACAATCTGAGGAATTGAAAATATTTTTGAGATGAAAAAGATTTATTTAATATGGAATCTGATAGCAAAGTTTTGAATGCCTTAAACAATATAAAAACATTTTAGACGTACTTATGAAATTATTCTCAAGGGTAAAAATATCGCTGTTTTTACAATTAGCAATGGCATTGATTTGACATCGACTTATGTATTTTGTGAATTGTGGGAATAGCAAGAAAAGTTATAAGTGAAAAATGATAAAGATATATTTGAAATTGCTTGTCGACCTATTATAGTGTAAAATATAAGCAAGGTCGACAAAGGCTTAATTTATGCGTTTAATTTGAATTTATTGAAAATGACATTAGTAATATATGCGAGATTTTATTAGAACGACAAATAACAGCTTTAGATTAGAGGTTTAAAGCTGTATATAAAATTACGGGAATTAATAGTTACATAGTGGGATGTAAATTAGTTTAGCGTATGGTTATTGTGTTAATTACGCAGAATTAATAGTTACATAGTGGGATGTAAATTAAACAGAAGCGCAATGTTAGCATTGTTGCATGTTCGAATTAATAGTTACATAGTGGGATGTAAATGATTTAAAATATGTTATTGTACCAGAATTTCATGCGAATTAATAGTTACATAGTGGGATGTAAATTAATGAACACCCCTGTCCGGTATGCTCCCGCAGGAAGAATTAATAGTTACATAGTGGGATGTAAATTCATACGAACCGCCGAACATCGGGAAATAGAGTTTGGAATTAATAGTTACATAGTGGGATGTAAATGTCTTTGCTTCTTCAGCTTTGCTTCGTCTGGTATCTGAATTAATAGTTACATAGTGGGATGTAAATAGAAAGTCCTTGAGAACTATTCGACCACGGAGGAGGAATTAATAGTTACATAGTGGGATGTAAATACTGTAAATATAATAAACATCAATAAATCTTCACTCGAATTAATAGTTACATAGTGGGATGTAAATTATAAGAGCCGTTACACTGATTAATAAAGTTATCAGAATTAATAGTTACATAGTGGGATGTAAATAAGAGAAGTGATACGGTAACTGATACATCAGTTATGAATTAATAGTTACATAGTGGGATGTAAATTTCTAATCGCCTCATAAAAGTTAGTAAGAGCAACTGGAATTAATAGTTACATAGTGGGATGTAAATGAACTGCGGATATAAGATGTTCTTCCAGCAAGCAGGGAATTAATAGTTACATAGTGGAATATAAAATACGATACAATTATATGTTTAATTTTCTTGAAGATAGGATATGTTATTAAACAAAATAGTGGCTTTAAATTATGCGCTTTTGACAGGATCAATATGATTGATAAATGCAATCCCCTCCACGCAACCAACGCCACCACAATTCCCACTTTTCTGACAACTACAATTGGTGGAATCCACATTTTACAAGGATTATAATACATACATAACAACAGAAAGGACTGACATTATGCTACAGGAGAATCTTATTATGCTGAGGTCGCTTGCGGGTAAGACGCAGGAGGATATCGCAGAGATTATTGGAATATCGAGGCAGGCATATGCCAAATGGGAGCGAGGTGAAACAATTCCCGATATTGAAAAATGCGGCAGGCTTGCGGAATTTTATGGCGTGACGATGGATTCCTTAATAAAGGATAACGTGCAGCTTGAAGGGCAGAAGATGGCACCAGCACCGAAAGGCAAACACATGTGGGGAGTTGTTACAGTGAATGACCGCGGGCAGATAGTTATTCCTAAGGAAGCAAGAGAAACTTTTGGACTTGGGAATGGCAGCAGGCTGGTTGTGCTTGGCGATGACAATGAGGGCATAGCGCTTGTTAAAGCGGAGCAGTTTGAAGAGAAACTTAGCATGGCAATGTCAGTTCTTAGTAAAGATATTAAGGAATGAGGTGTTAAGTATGATATGTCCAAAATGTAATAAGGAAATGCGGAAAGGATACCTTTTCAGCAGCAAAGACGGTGCATTCAGCTTTGCCGATGAAGTGCCGGGAGTATTTACAAATGCTAAGACAGCCAAAGGATTTGTTGAAATCACACCGCTTAAGGCGAGCCACAGAACGAAAGTTGAAGCCTGCATATGTGAGAATTGCAGGATAGTAGAATTTGAATATTAAAATAAGAAAGCAGTAACTAAAATAAGTTACTGCTTCTTATTATTTGATGTTAATAATAGTTTCAATGTCATTAATAAAGAAAGATAGCATATCACCTTTTTTAAGTCTTTTTCGTTGACCAACATCTCTACGTATTTCGTATATGATATCTTCTAATAAAATGAGATTTTCTGTTGATGGCTGGGTTTGAGATGCTTTTCTGTATTTTAGCCATTTTTTAACTACACGATTAGATCCCCATAGAGTAAGTCCCTTGGAAAATTCTGATACCTGTTTTAACATTTCAGATTCGGACATTTTTAGAGAATTAGATTTTTTGGTATCTTCCATTATTGTGTATATCATATTGATAAATTGTTCATATGGAAGTTCGCGTTTATCATACATATATTTTTTGACATTGTATCTATATTCAATGATTTTAGCAATAATAGATGAAATTACAACACCAATTATGGAAACAGAACCAGTAATCATTGCTACTATAATAACTTTATCTGTAGTACTGACAAAATGTTTTAAAAATATTGCCCCTTGATTTAATCCTTTTCCTATCAAAGAAAGAAACAAAAATAATAATGAACTAATAGCAATAAGCAAAGAAAATAATATAAAACAGCCTAATACAAAATTAGCAACAGGATGTTTTTCTGAGAATGAATTATTATTTGTTGAAGTTTTTTTCATAAGTTATCTCCCAATTTAAATGTTTATGTAGTTGAGAAAATCCTCTTTTAGTTGTTCCTTTATAACGAAATAATCATCATGACATAAATGCAATGTTTCGATTATTTCTGAATCAGATTCTTTATGGTACATTAATTTTAATATTTTGTATTTTAAGTTCCCCAAACGCTCCGCGTAATCCCATAATGAAACTGAATTTTCAAAGCAGCCGTTATTGCCAGGTAAAAAATTTATAAGTTCTTCACCATCTTCATTGAATGTTGAATAAAGAGAGCATTTGCTTGTGATTCGTATTCTGTTACTTCTATCTTTCCTTAGATTTGAAAAAGAAGCGGATATTTTTTCAGAAATATATTGTATGAAGTCGTCTGAATATAAACTATACGGATATAAATTTCTATATTCTAAATATGAAATCCAGCCGATAGTTAAACAGGATGATTTTTCAAGATTACATCCATAAGTTTCATAAATACTATTAATTAAATTCGAAATATTTGAAATTTCCCAAGTGCTTAATTGTATGTGCATATTCAAGTGCCTCCAGTGTCGTGCTTTATAATGTTGCAAGAGAACCAGTGAAACAATTATTAGCATCATTCCAGTCAACAATATATTTAACTGGAGTAGAAAAACCATTTCTATCAAGTAGGTACAATAATTCATTACATTGAAGACGTCTGCTTTTAGGGAATTTAAAGTTTGCATTAGCAGAGGATTTTATAGCAAGAGTTTTCATATCAGATGTTAAATAAAAATCCGCTATAACTTTGTTATCAAATTTTTCCATCTTGTTAAAAAGAGATGAACTTATAGTAAGCATACCTTTTTCTGAAATAGACACACTCAATTCAGAATATCTTGATGGAGGTGTTTTTAGTTTGTGCATTTTTTGAAAATCAATGATTTGAGTATTTTTGTTCATTTTTCTAATCTCCTTTTTTATATAATATAAACTTAATGCAACTTGTTGTATATATGTAAAATTAATAATATTTTAATAAAAATCATGTGTAAAATACGAATGGATTTTAAATAACAAAAATAATATGTTTAAAGTTTATGACCTTGACATTTGCTATAATATAGACCATAAATTAATATATCCATATGAAAGAGGAGCACACACATGAACACCCAACAATTCACAATATCACCAATTCCAGACGACATATTTGCCAAAATGCAGGGGAAATCATTTAAGGACAACTGCACCGTTCCAAGAGAAGATTTGCGGTATCTTAAGGTTATGCATGTCGGATTTGATGGGAAAACGCACACTGGTGAGCTGGTTGTGAACAGGCTGATTGCTGATGATGTGCTTGATATATTTAAGCAGCTTTACGAGGCTGGTTATGAGATTGAAAAAATCAGACTTATTGATGAATATGATGCTGATGATGAAAAGTCAATGAGCGATAATAATTCTTCAGCGTTTAATTTCAGGTACATTTCCTATTCGACGAAGCTGTCAAAGCATGCGTTAGGGCTGGCGGTTGACATCAACACGCTTTATAATCCTTATGTGAAAAATGTTGATGGCAGAAGAAATGTAGAGCCTGCCAATGCTGAAAAGTATACGGACAGAAGCATTGAATTCCCACATAAGATTGACCATGACGATTTGTGCTACAAGGTGTTTATGCAGCATGGATTTGAGTGGGGCGGCGACTGGGAACATGCAAAAGATTACCAGCATTTTGAGATGAATTATTAACATAAAAGGTGAACTGTTTGATATGAAGATAGATTATATTTTATATGGAAATGATGATGGAATATGTGTGGAAACATATAATTATAAAAGAGAAGAGCGTTTGTCTCATATGACAAATTACATGTTTGGACTATTTATATTGCTAACTAACGATATATATGGAATTATTGAATTAATAGGAGATATTTCAAAGAAGCATATTAATAGTGATGGAACATTTAACAATAATCCGATTTTTAAATTGTATAAAAAATTGGCATTTAATAAGGTGTATAATTATTTTTCTGAAAATTATGATGATATATATGACATATCTGGGTTTGATTTTGAAATATTGATGTTAGAGGCATATAGAAGAAAAAAATATAATGTTGAGCATACCAAAATGACTAGGGATGGTGGAAAAGATATAATAATTAAACAGAATGATATCTGGGGCAAAACGATAAGCTATGTACAGTGTAAAAATAGGAGGGGGAAAATTGGAGTATCCTGTGTTAAAGAATTTCATAGTACGATTGTTAATGATAAAATAAATAGAGGAATTATTGTGTCTACATCAGGTTTTACACATGATGCAGAAAAATATATTGAAAAAAATGGATTAGAAAATATTGTTATTTTACATAATGGGAAAGATGTAAGAGAATTATTTAAGATGGTTAGTAATCTAACTTAGGTAGGTGACAACATGAATTGCGAAGATATGACAAGAATCCCACAATTAAATAATGTGCTGAATATGAAGGCAGGAGCTGCGGGCATGAAGAACACGATAAGGTGGATATATTTTGCGGACTGCCTGCAGTGTGTTAAGAACGAGTATCATGTTGAAGATTATATTCATGGCGACGAGTTCGTTGTGCTGACGAATCCTGATGTGACGGAGGATAAGAATAAACTGATGGCACTGATTACAAGCATGGTCGATTATGGTATTGCGGCACTTGGAATCAATGAGGGACAGATTCTGCCGGAGCTTATCGAGTATTGTAATAAAGAAGGACTTCCGCTTTTTGAGTTGCCGGAGAAATTTCCGCTTGTGGATTTGTCACAGATATTGTGTAAGAGGCTGGTGCTTGAGGAGAATAACAGAAACCTTGAAGAGCAGGTATTTGCGTCAATCCTTGATGCGGAGCATCTTAACCGTGACAGTGTGCTTGAGCAGGCGCAGTTTCTTGGAATTGACCTGACAGGAAGCTTCTGTGTTGTTGAATTCGTATTTGGAAAGAACCGTCGTGGCAGCAAAGATTTATTATCAACAGGACAGGAGATAAGAAGCATTATCAATATGGAGTTCTCATTTTATTCGGGGAATGTGCTTGTAATGCCGCAGACTGGAAGCGTTCTTGCACTTGTTTCGACGGACAGGATAAGTGATGAGGACTTGAAGGCTGTGTTAAAGCGTATCATTGAAAATGCTGAAAGGAAACATCACATTTGTCTTAAGGCTGGAATTGGAAGCAGCGTTGAATATCTTGAAGATGTGAAGAGCAGCCGAAGAGAAGCTGCAGAAGCAGTTAAAGTTGCTTTGGTTTCGGATACGGAGGAACGAATCTTTTTTTATAAAGAGCAGGGAATATATACATTTATATCGAAGGTTACGGACAGCAGGTTTCTGGATGATTATGTTGTGAAGAATATCGGCAAGCTGATAGACGCTGACGAGATTAATAACGGCAGTCTGTGCGAGACACTGGAGAGCTTTCTTAACCACAACTGCAATGTAAAAGAGACAGCGCAGAGTCTGATTATTCACAGGAACACGCTCAATTACAGGCTTAACAAGATAAGAGAACTGCTTGGGGTTGATTTTGAGAATCTGGATACATGCCTTGAGTTAAAGCTTGCATTTATGATAAGAAGCTATCGCGGCAGAAAATAAATGCAGATTCAGTGTGAAAGTATCTATTTGTGCACGGTGCACAATTAATATAGTTAATCAGAAACATTGATAAAGAAAGAGAAAATAGTATAATTCAGACCATAAAGAAAATAAATTAAAGTTTTTAAAAGACAAAGGCGTCGAGAATGGATAATTCTCGGCGCCTTTCTCTTTTGAGAGTTTCATCAATAAGGAGGATTTTATTATGACAACTACAGAATTAACAAAGGCACTTCCAGAAATTATTACAGAGCAGGTTCCAGGACCTAAGTCAAAGGCACTTCTCGACAGAAGAGATGCAGCAATTCCTAAGGCACTCTGCGGAAAGGCTTATCCAATATGTATCAAGCAGGGCGGCGGAGCAATGTTTGAAGACCTTGATGGCAATAAGTTCCTTGACTGGGTTGGCGGCGTTGGCGTTCTTAATATCGGTTATTCTAATCCAGAAGTAATTGAAGCAGTTAAGGCACAGACAGAGAAATATTTCCACACGATTTTCAATGTATATGTTCATGACGGATATGTAAGCCTTGCTGAAAAGCTTAACGAAATAATGCCATGCAAGGGTGATGTAAAGAAAACATATTTTGCTAACTCAGGTGCTGAGTGTGATGAAAATGCAATTAAGATTGCCAAAGCATTTACAAAGAGAAACGGAGTTATCTGTTTTACAGGTGCTTTCCATGGAAGAACTAATCTTACAATGGCACTTACAGCCAAGAAGGTATATGCAGTAGGCATGGGACCTTTCCCAGCAGGTATCTACAGAGCACCTTATCCATATCTTTACAGAGCACCTAAGGGATACACAGAAGCAGAGGCAATTCAGTATTACATAGATGAACTTAACAGAATATTTGATGAGGGCGCACCAGCAAGTGAAATCGCCTGCATGATTGTTGAACCATTCCAGGGTGAGGGCGGATTTATCCCAGCGCCAATCGAGTGGGTTAAAGCAGTAAGAAAGATATGTGATGACAACGGAATCTTAATGATAGCTGATGAGGTTCAGTGTGGTAACTGCAGAACAGGAAAGTATTACGCATCTGAGTACTGGGCTGAGGCAGGTGCAGCACCTGATATTATAACAACAGCCAAGTCACTTGGTGCAGGACTTCCAATCTCAGCAATCACAGCAAGAGCAGAGGTTATGGACGCAGCTCCAGCAGGAACTATCGGTGGTACATTCTGTGGTAACCCTGTTGCAGCAGCCGCAGCACTTGCAGTAATGG
>ENA-OZJV01001039-OZJV01001039.1-human-gut-metagenome-genome-assembly--contig:-NODE-1039-length-11796-cov-10.680266_pt1 | contig 11796 bp, 12 predicted proteins | sample MGYA00244179_ERZ653756 | MGnify/ENA primary metagenome ERZ653756 (study PRJEB26926, sample SAMN06165332) | human gut metagenome | biome: ENVO:00009003; feature: ENVO:2100002; material: ENVO:00002003...
AATCTTTTTTGATTTCAATGCTTATCGAATACGCATGCTATGTAACATAAACATTTCCCCCTTTTAATAATACTATACAAAAAAAGCGGCTAATTGTCAACATATACATATGAATTATTTTGGCTAACTGATTGAATTGTGTAGACATATCCAAGAAGAAAGGGGAACAGTAAAATGTAACAGGGTGAATAACTATGGCAAAAAGACCAGTACCGAAATACGATTTCAAGGCTTTTGGGGCAGCGATAAAGGCGGCGCGGACAGGGCGCAAGGAGAGCCGCAAGAAAGTGAGCGACGAAATGTTTATCTCGCCGCGCTACCTTGCGAACATTGAGAACAAGGGGCAGCACCCAAGTTTACAGATTTTCTTTGAGCTTATGCTCCGCTACAATATATCCGTAGACCAGTTTCTTTTGGAAACGCCGCCAGAGAAGAACACGCAGCGGCGGCAGCTTGACGCGCTTCTTGACGGTATGAGCGATACAGGCATACGGATTGTGAGCGCAACGGCAAAGGAGATAGCGGAAGTCGAAACAGAGGGCAGATAAGAAGTGTCCGTCAGAATTGAATAAGGTTTAGAGAGCGTTGTAATCTTTTTTTGAGGATTGCAGCGTTTTTCTTTTGCGGAAGTTTGGCAAAACCGGGCATAGCTCCGTAGTAAGGCATAAGGGATAAAAACATTCGTAGCAAGCATAGGAAGCGGGTACCCACTTCCGTATTTTCCCCTCCCGCGCTGCGGCGCGTCGGTTGAAAATTGCTTGTTGGGAAGTGTCCCAAACCCTCGGAACGGAAAGGAAAGGAGCGAATACATGAACGGACGCAAAAGAACGGTGCAAATCAAATTCAGAGTGACGGAAGCGGAACGGGATTTAATACTGGAAAAAATGAAGCTCGTACCCACCCGGAACATGGCGGCATATCTGCGGAAGATTGCCATTGACGGGTATATCATTCAGATAGACCATGCCGATATAAAGGCAATGACCGCAGAGATACAGAAAATCGGTGTCAACGTCAACCAGATAGCACGCCGCGTAAACGCGACGGGGAACGCATACCAAGAGGACATAGAGGAAATAAAGGGGGTGCTTGCGGAGATATGGCGGTTACAAAGATTAAGCCTATTAAAAGCACTCTAAGCAAAGCCCTTGACTATATCGAAAACCCGGACAAGACGGACGGAAAAATGCTTGTGTCCTCTTTCGGCTGCTCCTATGAAACGGCAGATATTGAATTTGAATATACCTTGTCCCAAGCACTCCAAAAGGGGAACAATTTAGCCTTTCATCTGATACAGTCCTTTGAGCCGGGGGAAGTCGATTATCAGAAAGCCCATGAAATCGGAAAGCAGCTTGCCGACGCGGTAACAAAGGGGCAGCATGAATATGTACTCACGACGCACATTGACAAAGGACACGTCCACAATCACATTATTTTCTGCGCCGTAAATTTCGTAGACCACCGCAAATATAATTCCAACAAAAGGAGCTATTACGGCATACGGAACATGAGCGACAAGCTGTGTCGGGAAAATGGCTTGTCCGTCGTCGTTCCCGGCAAGGGCAGCAAGGGAAAGAGCTATGCGGAGTACCAGGCAGAAAAGACGGGTACAAGTTGGAAAGGCAAGCTAAAGATTGCCGTTGACGCGCTTATCCCCCAAGTTTCCAGTTTTGAGGAATTGTTGCAGCGGTTACAGGCGGCGGGCTATGAGATAAAGCCGGGGAAATATGTGTCATGCCGCGCCCCCGGACAGGAACGCTTCACCCGTCTTAAAACCCTCGGCGCGGATTATACAGAGGAAGCCATAAGGGAACGGATAGCGGGCAGACGGGCAAAGGCGGCGAAAGCCCCCAGAGAGCAGCGCGGCGTTTCGCTGCTTATCGACATTGAGAACAGTATCAAGGCGGCGCAGAGTAAGGGCTATGAACAGTGGGCGAAAATCCACAATCTGAAACAGGCAGCAAAGACCATGAATTTCTTGACGGAACATAAGATTGAACAGTACGCGGATTTAGTCAGCCGGATTGAAGAAATGGCAGCGGAAAGCGGACAGGCGGCAGACGCATTGAAGGACGCGGAAAAGCGGCTTGCGGACATGGCGGTGCTTATCAAGAATGTTTCCACCTACCAAAAGACAAAGCCCGTCTATGACGCATACCGCAAGGCAAGGAACAGGGAGAAGTACCGCGCCGGACAGGAACAGGCGATTATCCTACATGAAGCCGCCGCAAGGTCGCTGAAAGCGGCGGGCATTGCAAAGCTCCCGAACCTTGCCGCGCTGCAATCGGAATATGAAGCCCTCCAAGCGCAGAAAGAAGCCCTTTATGCCGACTATGGGAAGCTGAAAAAGAAAGTCCGGGAATACGATATTATCAAGCAGAACATTGACAGCATTTTACAGGCAGACAGGCAGCCGGAACGGGAAAAGGGAACAGAGCGCGGATAAGGATAGCAAAATCCCCGCCGCTGTGCTATGATAGGGCTATCAAAAAGCAGAGGAGCGTTGAGCATGGAAAACCAGAAAATGCCGGAATATGAAACCATACGCGCCGCCGTTGCCGGGGAAAAATGGGCGGTGGAGAAAGTCGTGGAGTGCTACAAGGACGAAATCGACAGGCTATCGACGGTAGCGGTCAGACAGCCGGACGGAAGCACGAAACAGGAAATCAACGAAGATATGCGCCAGTCCATCACAAAGAAGCTGATAGAAGCCCTCCCGCAGTTCCCGCTTGAAGAAATGGAAAAGGGAAATGTCAGATAGGCAAAAAAAGAACAGGGCGCGGAAGCCAGTATATGACTTCCGCGCCCTGTCTTTTTATGGGTGCTGTTTTCGTGAATGTTACGCAGTAGAACGCCATTTTTGGGGGTAAAGGTATAAAGTATCGCCTATCCGATTTTCACGCCCGGAAAGCCCTGTAAATCAAGGGATTTTCCGCGCCTACTGCGTAACAGGGGCGCGTCTTTTCCTCATGCGCTCGGCGGCTTGTCTGCGGGTGATACGTTTCCGGCAGACGGGGCAGTATTTGACACTGTTAGAGGTTGACGCAAAGAACGCGCCGCACTCGGTACATTTCTTCTTATCCCCTGTCTGGTAAAGCTCCGCATAAAGCAGCCTGTCGGCGGGAAGCACCGCAACCCGGAACCACTTGCAGAGAAGCGAATAGGAAATGAGCTGCGGACATACGCACTCGTCCCCGTCGTCCAGTAAGATACAGTTCCCGTTATCATAATTGCAGCACGTCCGGCGCACAAGGGCGTTGACTTTCCGGCTCTGGGGCGGCGTCAGCCGCTTAACCCCGTTCATACTTCATCAGCGGCGTAAATGGGAAGCTCTGCAAATTCCGCTTCGGTCAAAGCGTCCACTTTGGAAAGGGTGCGCTTTGCAAGCTCCCGCATATCCGCGTCCATGTAGGGCAGCGCGGCGTTGACATTCTCAATCAAAGCCCGCTTGCCGCCCTCGTTGTAAATGCTCAAAAGGTTTGTTTCTTCAACAGTCAGTCTAATCATGCTCATACCTCCATATCGTGATTTTTTGTTTTTGCCGCCGCCTTTTTCGGGGCGGTCTTTGCCTTGTCTGCTTTAAGCTGCGCCCGGATAGAGGGGCGGGGCTTCCTTATCTCCCTGTCCCGGTTCTCCCCCTTGTCAATCAGCGCATACGTCCCATGTCTGCCCTCGATTTTGGAAAAGGAAAGGGTCTTGTAGGGCAGCATGGAGAAAAGGCGGTCAGTGTCCTTTGTGGCTGCAAGCCGCATGAACGCCGGGGAAAGCTCTGCCATGAAATGGGTCTTGTTCGGGCTGTTCGGCTCGTAATGCCGCTTCATTTCCCGCACAATGCGCCGCGCTTCCGTTTCAATCAGCCCGTCCCGCAAAGCGGCAATATGCGCCTTGAAATCCCCCGGCGAAAGCTGCTCCCGGCTGCGCCGTTCTTCCTGTAAGAGCGATTGCAGCGCGTCCGGGTCGTTGGGTACGGCTTCAAAGCGTTCAAATTTCCCAAGCTGCGGGTCTGGGGTTCCGTCAAAATATCTCCCGGCTTCCTGTACCCTTTCCCCATGCTCATAAATCAGCTTCACCGTATCGGCGGGCAGCTCCTTTTCCTTGACGCGCTCATAATGTTTAGAGTAGTCCAGTTCGTACAGATTGCCCTTGATTTTCCCGCGCTCCTTTCCCGTCAGCTCGATTGCATAGGCAAGAACGCGGTCGCTTGTCTGCTCCATGTAGAAACGCCATGTGTTGTGGGGCGCGGTGTCTTTGAGGAAAACGTCGCGCTCCCGGAAACAGTGCGTCCCGGACGGGCGGCAGAACCACAAAAGTGTTTTGTCCTCCCTGTGGGGGCTTGCCGCCGCCTTTGCGATAATCTCTTTGTCAATGTCTAAGTCGCTCTGGTAAAAGCCTGTGTTCTGCTTCATAATCGCTTCAAGGGAAGCAAACAAATCCATGTTTTCAAATTTGCTCTGTTCCGGCATGGGTCAGCTCCTTTCCAAGTCCTGTGACTTCTGCTTTGCGTTTTTCTTCTGTGCCTTTTCCTTGTCGGCTCTAAGCTGCGCCCGGATAGAGGGTTTCTTTTCCGGCTTCGCTCCCTTGCCGCGCTCCTTGTCGGCTTTGACAGCGTTAGCCAGGTCAACAAGGGAAATCTGCTCGCCCGCCTTTACCTTTGCTTCCAGTTCGTCAACGGTGGGGGTGTTGTTGATGATACCGTCAATCATGTTCCCGTTCTGCTCTGTGGTCTGCTCGGCGGTTTTCAAGGGATTGTCCCGCTGCGCCTGTTCTGCGGCAACGGCAAACGCCCGCGTCCCATTCCCCATAATCAGATACTTTCCGTCGTCCGACTGGTGGTGAAAGCCATATCCGGCGGCTTCTATCTGCTCCCGGCTCATGGCGGTCACATGGAAAGTCCCCCTCGGTGTCTTGACAGTTTCGCCCGTTTCCAAGTCGTCCGGGGTAAGCTGCTTTTGCTCCTGTAAAAACTCCGGCACTTCCCGAAAACCTACACTGTCAACGAAATGCGCCGCGTCCTGTCCGTCCTGATGAAGCACTACCACGTCGGAAACGGAAAGGCTGTGTCCCTTAAAATCTTTGGGGTGGTCGATATTGAAACAGGTGTAAATATCTTCAAGGGAAGTTTCCGGCGCAAGGGGCGCGGAATAGACAAGCTCATAGTTCGCCCTGTCAACCACATTTCCCGCCGCCTGCAGGCGGTCGTATGGCTCAAAGCGGAAATCCCTTGTTTCGTCCCCGCCCTTTATCTGGTAAATGGAAAAGGTGTCTTTGTCCTGTCCGGCGGTCTGCGCCGTTTCCTGTGCCTTTGCGTAAAGCTGCTTCACGTCGCCCTCGGTCAGCTCGCCGCTTTTGAGCTGCCCCATAAGCTCGCGGCATTTCTCCGGCGTTCCCGTATAAAGCACGTCGCCCATTTTCGCCCGCCCGTTCTCCTGTGTCACATAGGCTTGCAAGAGGTAGCTGTTTTCCCGGCTGTCGCTGTAAGGGTTCCGGCGCACTCTGTAAATCGTTTCCGGGGTAAAGGCTTCTTTCGGGGCTGCGCCCGCTTTTTCCTGTGCGCCGGATTTTCCCGGTGCGGCTGCTTCCGGATCCGGCTTCTCCGGCGCGGCTTCCTGTCCCTCTCTGGTGGGCTGCTCCTGTCCGGCGGTCTGCTCCTTGTCCTGTGCCTTTTGCAGCTCCGCTAAGTTCTCGTCTATGGAATTGATAATCTCGGCGGCTGCGCTGCGTATCGTTTCAAGGGAGCTTTTCAGCTCGGACAGCTCCCGCCCGCTGCTCCACCCGGCGACATAGCCGAAAGAGTAGTCCGACGTGTCAAGCCCGTAATGTTGGCAGACAGTATAGGCGACGCTTTCCGCTTCGACTTCGCGGGTGCGGCGGTCAACGTGGGGCTGCTGCTCGTCCTTTGGCGCGTTGAGGTCAATGTCGTGCAGCTTCGCATGGGCGATTTCGTGAATAGCGGTCTTTAAGGTCTGTAATTCGCTCATGCCCTCGTTGATAGCAATGCGCTTGTCCTCCAAGTGGTAGTAGCCATGAGAGCCGCCCTCGATATTCTCAAAGGCGATAGGAACGGGGGAAGTCTTTTCAAGGGCTGCGAAAAAATCCTTGTAGCGGTCAACGTCGCCTGTCAGCTCGTCAACCGCAATGTCCGGCAGCTCCTTTCCCTCGGTCTGGGAAACGTCAAAGACGGATACCACCTTGTAGGCGGGTATGGTGACTTCCTTTTCCTCGGTGACGGGCTTCCCGTCCTTGCCGATAACGGGCTTCTGCGTGTGCGGGTCGATTTTCTGCATTTCCTGTTTGATTTTATAGGGTGACGGAGCAATGATTTTAATTCCCTTTTGCCCTTTCATCACGTTTCGTTCAAAGTTGTTCTTCCAAGCGGAAAAGCCCGCCACAAGGGAAGCGTCCGGCTTCTGCATGGCGATAAGGACGGTGTTTCGGAAGCTGTAATTATGGAATTTTGACATGACTTTCAGATATTCCCGGTAACGCTCGCTGTCAAAGAGTTCCGCAATACCCTGTTCCAGACGGTCGGTAATCTCTTTGAGCTTTTCGGCGGGCTTCTCGCTCGTCAGCACGATAGGGATAACCGGGCGCGGCTCCTGTGGCTGCTCTGCGGTCTGCGCCGTTCTCTGCCCCGGCGCGGCTGCGTCTATTTCTACCTTTGACGGGTCGGGTCTTTCCGGCTGCGGGGGCTGCGGCGTTACCCGGTATTCCTCCGGCACGTCGCGCCCGTCGTACCATTCTGTAAAGGTGTTGCGGTTGTTGTAGATATAGCCCTTTTCGGTAAACATACCGTCGTCGTTAATGGAAGCGTCCCGCCCGTATTCCTCATACATGAAATACTTTTTCGCTTCTTCGGGAAGTTCCGGTTCTTCCAGTTCATCAACCAGATAACGCCCGTATTCTTCTTCATTGTGGACGGACGGATAAATCCAGTAGCAGTCAAGGTTCTGTGCAAGGTTGATAATGTCCTGTAAGCTGTCGGCATGGTCGCCGTATTCAATGGCTGCAATGAATTTCTCCCGGTCGTCGTCAAACTGCATTTCCAAGAGCTTCCCTAAATAGTTCAGCTCGTCGGGGTGGGAATACTCGCTTAAATGCTCCGTCAAGCCGGGGATAGTGGATTGAAATTCTGTGAAATGCCATTCCTCATAGTGCTTGAAGTCAATCCCGATACGGTCAAAGACTTCTTTCAGATGTTCGGCAGTCGTGGGGAATGTCACCCATTCGCCCGCGGGTCTGCCCTCGGTGTACTTCCCAAGATTGGAAAGATAGCCGCTTAAAATCGGTTCTGCCATTTGTTCGCTCCTTTCTTTTTCAATCATGCGGTGCATAAGCTCAAAATCCTCAATGCTCATGCTCCCGTCAAATACATAGGGGTTAAAATCCTCCCCGTCCCGGTAGGGCTTTTCGGAAAAGGGAAGCCCCGCTTCATGGGCGGCTGCCCTCGCTTCCTCGATAACCTCCGGGGGAAGCCTGTCGTCATGCGCTCCGATAAAACCGTCAATGTCGTTCATGCTGTTTTCGTAGTGGTAACGCACTCCGGCGGTCAGCTCGTCAAGGCTCATGTCCTCGCCTAAATGCCCGCAATAGTAGCCGTTTAAGATAACGGCGGCGGGGTCAATGCTTTTTATTTCCTCTAACCGGCTCCTGTCCTCCGGGTAGAGCGTATCGTCCATATCAAGATGAAAATATTCCGCGTTCCATGAACGCCCCTGTTTCCAGAACGCCACCCATGCGATACCGTCCCTAAGCTCGTCTTGATAGTCCTTTACGGTGTCCCGTAAACTTGCCATAGTGAAAAACCTCCTTTCTCTGCGGCAGCGTCATAAGCTGCATTTTTTGGCTGCATGGTCTACTACGGGTACGCCCGCATTTCTGCCAAATATTTTTGAAAATTTTTAGAGGGTGAAGCCCTCCGCAAAAGAGGGTTTGGGAAACTTCCCAACAAGCAAAATCCCCGTCCGGCGCGTCAGCGTCGCAACGGGGATTTACGGAAGTGGGTACCCGCTTCCTATGCTTGCTATTCAAGTTTTTAGTTCTTCTGCACTTCGATACGGTAGTTGACGTATTTCCCGCCAGTGTCAGCCAGAACGATAGTTCCGTCGTAGGTCTTGCCTGTTTTCGGGGAGTAGAGCTTCTTCACATTCGCCTTGCCGGATTTAAGGAGCGCGGCGGCAATCTTCGCGGAAAAAGCGGTCTTGCGTTCCTCGAAAAAGCGGTCATTCTTCCACATGACAAAGGCACATTCTTTGTTGCTGCAATAATAGTTTTTCTTCCCCTCATGGACGGGGGAACCGCAACGGGGGCATTTGCCGACAGAGGGCTTTTCCTCCCGGAACAAATCCTTTTTCCCGTCCAGTGCTGCGGCGTGTGTCTGCACAAGCTCCCGCGCCATAGCTTCAATGCCGGACAGAAATTCGCCGGGGTCTGCGGCTCCCTTTGCTATCTGCGTCAGATTGTTTTCCCATTCTGCGGTAAGCTGTGGGGAAGTGAGTATATCCGGCAGAATACAGATAAGGCTGTTCCCGTTTTTGGTAGGGATAAGCTGCTTCCCCTTGCGCTCCGCAAAGCCGCCCTTTACCAGTTTTTCAATGACGGCGGCGCGGGTGGCGGGAGTGCCAAGCCCCCGGCGTTCCGCGTCCGGGTCGGTGTCCCCGTTCCCGGCGCGTTCCATAGCCGACAAAAGGCTTGCTTCGCTGTGGGGCTTCGGCGGCGTTGTGGTATGCTCCGTTACTTTTGCGGCGGGGTTAGGAAAGCCCTGTCCCTCGGAAAGCTTCGGCAGCGTCACGTCTGCATTTTCCCCGTCCTCCGCTTCGGGCTTATCTTTCAGCGTCGCCCGGTATCTGCGTTGAAGCTCTTTCCAACCCTCCGCAAGTACGGTCTTTCCCCTTGCGGTGAAGTCTGTCCCGGCGCATGAGAAAACCGCCGTAACCGCTTCATAAATATGCGGCTCGGCGGTGGCAAAAAGCAGACGCGCCCCCGCAAGGGTAAGGATATTCTTCTCGCTTTCCGGCAGCGCGTCCGGGTCAGCCTTTGCAAGCTCCATAGTGGGAATGATTGCGTGGTGGTCTGATACTTTTTTACTGTCTAATACCTTTACAACCTCCGGCGTGAAGTCCGCGCCCGCCATAAAGGGGAGTTTTTCGCAAAGCAGCGCGATAATGCCCGCTGCGGTGCCGCCCATGTCGTCAGTAAGAAAGCTGCTGTCCGTCCTCGGATAAGTAAGGAGCCGCTTTTCATAAAGGGATTGTGCAAGGTCAAGGGTCTGCTTCGCGGTGTAGCCGAAAATGCGGTTCGCTTCCCGCTGCAAAGAGGTAAGGTCAAAGAGCTTCGGCGGGGCTGCGGTTTTCTTCTCTCTGGTGAGGGAAACGCATACCGCCGTTTCCGCTTCGCAAGCCCCTTTCAGCGCGTCGGCTTCTGCCTTGTCGGAAATCCTCCCGCTTGCCGCTTCCGCGCCGGATAAATCAAGGCGCACATGATAATATTTTTCTTTCTGGAAATGGGAGATAGCCGCGTCCCGGTCGGTGAGCATTTTTAAGGTCGGGGTCTGGACGCGCCCCACGTTCAAGGTCTTTCCATACAGGCAGGAGAAAAGCCGGGTGGCGTTAATGCCGATAAGCCAGTCAGCCTTTGCGCGGCAGAGGGCAGACGCAAAGAGCGCGTCGTATTCCTGCCCGTCTTTGAGGGAAGCAAAGCCCGCCTTGATTGCCCCGTCCTCCATTGAGGAAATCCACAAGCGGCGCATGGGCTTCTTGCAGCCCGCCGCTTCGTAGACAAAGCGGAAAATCAATTCTCCCTCGCGCCCCGCGTCACACGCATTTACCACTTCGGAAACGTCGGCGCGGTGCATAAGCTCTTTTAGGGTTTTGAATTGCTTCCCCTTGTCCGGGTCAACGGCGTACTGCCATTCCTCCGGCAGAATGGGTAAGCTCTCAAAACTCCATTTTTTATATTGCTCCCCGTAGGCGGCAGCTTCCGCAAGCTGTACCAAATGCCCGACGCACCATGAAATGAGGCAGCCGCCGCCCTCGATATATCCGTCTTTCTTTTCCTTAACGCCAAGCGCGGCGGCGATAGTCTGCGCCACGCTCGGCTTTTCTGCAATAATCAGTTTCATTTTCTGTTCTCCTTTCGGTTGTTTTAGGTTTGAAATTGGTTTATACTTTAAGCATTACTATAAGAAACAGGTGACAATATGAAATCAATACATACTTTCGATGTTTTTGCTCCTACTGATGAACAGGAAGAAGCAATGAATAAAAAACGTGGCGGGCATTACAGGCGCGGTAAAAACAAAGAAATGGATTACTTTATTGAGTGTGCTACTTCGCTATTTCCCAACAACCATTATTCAAGGTTCACACCTATATATGATACGACAAAAGAGTTTTATCAACTGATTACTTCTTCCGATACAACAGAAAGAGCTATACTAAATTGGATAGCTTCTAATCGTGCATGGAATTATTTGTTTGGCTTATTACGGCATTATTACAGAACAGGACACCATGACGATAATTATATCTTTCCAGAGTTCAAAATCGGGTCGGCTTATGTGGCTGATTATCTGCTCATAGGTAATAGTTCAGACGGTTATCAATTTGTCTTTGTGGAATTAGAAGCTCCCAACGGGCGGATAACAAAAGAAAAAGGTACTCGTTTCGGGGAAGTAATCAATAAAGGGATTGAACAGGTTAGGGATTGGCAAATGTATATTGCTGCAAATTGGAATGTAATTGTAGCAGAATTGGAAAAGCACTCATTCTCCAATACAAAGTTACCCAGACAATTATACAAATATTGCCCTTATCAAATCTACTATGCTGTGATAGCCGGACTCCGTAAAGATTTTGAGAATATTCGTGATAGAAAGCTCCAACTGCAAAATGAAAATAACATAACACTTTTGCATTACGAAAATCTCATAGATGTTGCAAACGAAAATTAAAAGTCCATTTTCAGCGTTCCGGCTCACTTGCCTTTTTCTCCTGTACCTGTTTCAGACAGTAGCCCACACAAGGGAGCTGCCCTTTGTACGGACAGGAAGCGCAAGCCGGGGAATGGGGAACGGGCGGCGCATTGTCACGCCGCCCGCCCGGTCTTTGTATCATCATCTTTTCAAAGGGATTGTCGGTAAACAGGGTCATGCTTCCTCGTCCTCCTGTTCTTCATCAGAAAGCCCGTCCCCCTCGTCCGGCTCGTCCTCGTCGTAGTCGTCAAAATCGAAATCTTCAAGGTCGGTGCCGCCCTTGACGTTTTGCTTCGGCTTCATAAACTTAAAATAATAGAACGCGCCCCCGCCGCCAAGAAGTGCCACGACAAGGAAAAGCACAAGCCCGCCCGCATTGCCTTTCTCTTTGGGCAGCTCCGGCGGTTCCTCGGTTTCCGGCTCTGCTTCCTTGCCGCTGCAAGCGGTCATGTTGTCCTTGCAGACGGGGCAGCTCACATTTACCTTTCCGGCTTCGCATTTTTCGGTGCAACTGCAAACGGCGGGCGGGGCTGCTTCGGTGCTTCCGTCCTCCATAAGTGCTAAGAGGTCGGCTTCGTCCACTTGATTAAGGAAATGTACGGTGTTCTCGCCCTCGTCGTCCCGGTCAATGAGGATATAAAAGTAATTGCCGTTTTTGGTCGTTACGGTGATAAGCTGCTTGTTGCCGCCGAAATCGTCTACAAGGGTCGCGTTCCCGTCCGGGGTAAGGGGTTCTTCCTTTTGGGGTTCCTCGTAGACAACGCCGCTGTCGTTTGATTTTGTCAAGATTAGTTGACACATTTTCCTCAAGGATTTTGTACCCTATG
>ENA-OZJV01001059-OZJV01001059.1-human-gut-metagenome-genome-assembly--contig:-NODE-1059-length-11673-cov-4.665003_pt1 | contig 11673 bp, 5 predicted proteins | sample MGYA00244179_ERZ653756 | MGnify/ENA primary metagenome ERZ653756 (study PRJEB26926, sample SAMN06165332) | human gut metagenome | biome: ENVO:00009003; feature: ENVO:2100002; material: ENVO:00002003...
AGCGTCAGATGTGTATAAGAGACAGCTCTTTATCTGCCTCTTTATGAAGGCAAACTTGACATCCGTTCATACCATTTCCGTAGTCCGTCTGCCGATGATGTGGGGCGAAACAGCTATCAGGCTTCTGCCCGCATTCTTTACAATGCCTGCCGCTTGTCCTTTCGGGATATAGCTGGTCCGTTCCGCTGTCTCGGAAGATTGTCTTTTGAGCCTCGGCCTTATCAGATGGTGCCGCTTATTCTTGCACTAAAGCAAGAAAGAATCAGGTTGCTTATATCCGATGACGTCGGCATAGGAAAAACGTTGGAATCATTGTTGATAGCCAAGGAATTGATTGATCGTCGCGAAATCAATCGTTTTGCCGTTGTTTGCCTGCCGCATTTGTGCGAACAATGGCAGAACGAAATCAAAGACAAGTTTGGGCTGGATGCTGAAATAATTCGTTCTTCTACTGTAAGCCGTTTGGAAAAACGGTTACGCCCTGACCAAAATATCTTTCGCGACATACCGTTCCAAGTCATATCCATTGACTTCATCAAGCAGGACAACCGTCGTAATGTATTCCTCGACCATTGCCCCGACTTTGTCATTGTCGATGAAGCGCATACTTGTGCCAAGCCTGTCGGTGCAAACAAATACCAGCAACAGCGTTACCGTCTTCTGAAAGACCTCTCCGATAAACCCGGCCAACAGTTGGTTCTGCTTACAGCAACCCCTCATAGCGGTCAGACAGAAGAGTTCCAATCCCTAATTGGGTTGCTCGACCCCAAGTTTGGGCATTACCAGCTACAGACAGCTAAAGAGCGTGAAGAACTCTCGCATTACTTTGTGCAGCGCCGTCGTGCTGACATCAAGCATTATCTTGGTGGTGAAGTTGTGTTCCCGGAAAGGGTACAGATAGATAATGACGATTATACTTACAAGCCTGTTTATAGAGATTTGCTTGCCGATCTTATAGAATATGTAAAGAATGGCATCCAACGTGCAAGCACTGCCGACCGTCGCAAACAGCGTTATATCTATTGGGATTTGTTGGCGTTGATGCGAGGTGTAATGTCGAGTCCGGATGCCGGCATCAGCATGTTGCAGAATAAGATAGACAAACGGTCTGACGCGTCAGAGCAGAATACCGATGACACGGATGAAAAGGTTTATGTGTTCAATGACCCACTGAAAGACTTGCTTACGGGGGATGATGTTGTGCCGGAAGCTCTTGAACAAGTCGATAATGCTGACCGCCGTAAATTCCGTGACTTTATCAAGATTCTGAATGAAATCAAGGCTACCGACAGTGATGAAAAAGTACGACAAGCTCTTGAAATCGTGAGATTCTCATTGTCAAGCGGCATGAATCCTATTGTATTCTGCCAATATATCCAAACAGCGGATTATGTGGGCCGATACATCAGTGAACATCTTGCCAATGACCGGAAGTATAAGAAGGTTGCGGTGGATGTCATCACTAGCCGACTTGCAGATGAAGAACGCAAGATGAAGATTGATGAACTTGTACGCACCGAGGCTCATGTGCTTGTTTGTACTGACTGTCTTTCGGAAGGCGTAAACTTACAGCAAGGTTTTGAGGCAGTGATACACTATGACCTACCGTGGAATCCCAACCGCTTGGAACAACGTAACGGGCGTATAGACCGTTTCGGCCAGACTTCACCGACAGTACTCATCTCTACTTTGCATTCAAAAAATAATCCGGTGGACGATATAGTCCTAAATGTACTTTATAAAAAGCAGGAAGAAATTCGACGTAAATTAGGGGTTTATCTTCCTATAGCCGACAATGATGCCACATTGATGGAAACCATCATGAAACGCATATTCGAGGCAAAAGCTCCTACACGCACAGACTATATGCAGCTTTCTCTTTTTGACGAAGACCCGGAATGGTTGAAACAGCAGGAAGAGGAGCGTGAAATCCAACTAAAACGCATGGAGGAAAACGAGAAAATGTCGCACACCTATTTTGCACATAACAACAAACAGATGGACCCGATAAGGCTTACTGCTACGCTCAATGAGGCCAAGGCTGTAATAGGTGGTGTGGACGATATCCGTGACTTTGTAATACAAGAATTATTCAACGCAAACGTGAATGTCAAGACTGATGCTCACTTGTGTTATTCGTTCAACCTTTTGGAGCTTCCTTCCCAGCTGCGTCACTATTTTAAGGATAACGCGAATAAGGCGGGTGTGGTTCGCATTTCCTTTGCGTCACCTACTCCCAAGCATTATATGTACATAGGGCGTAATCATGTTTTTGTGGAAGACCTCAGCCGTGCCGTGGTAAACGAGTCTGTCAATGGGGGCGAATTGGCCGCTTGTCGGGCAATGGTCATGGAAACTTCGGAAGTCATAAAGAACACAACCGTTCTTCTCATGCGAGTACGCAGTGTCATTCGTGACAAGAAAGTGACTGACCGCGAACTCGTTGGCGAAGAAATGATTTTCTTAGGTTACCGTGGGTGTATAGACAACCATGATTTCCTTTCGCAGGAGGAAGCACGCCATCTGTTTCTTGACACAAAAGCATCAGGTAGCGTAGACCTTACTACTCAAAAACTACTTTTGAGCAACGCTGTACGATGGGTAAATGACGAGCGTGAACTTCGGCTTCACACAGACGCGATTGCCCTTGAACGTGCCAACCATCTTGTAGAGGCGTTTGCCAAATACCGTTCTTACATTAATTCAACCGAATATCAGGTGGTGGAGCCTGTGCTGCCAATGGATGTCATTGCGGCCTACTTGTTCGTTCCAAACCATGCCAACTGATGTTTCAATTAAAAAACAACTGAAATGGATTATACCAGCATTCACATATATGGCCACTTGTTGTCTGATGACATCTTGCATGGTGTCGAGCATGACACTAACTTGTTGGGCAACCGCCAACAGGATTTCGATCTTGACATATCTACTTCTGTCGCTATCGACTACGTATGGAGCAGCCTGCGCAATGACTGGCGGTTCTTCAATGAGCGTTCCGGGGTAAATGACCCTTACGGAACGCGCCGTTCACGTGACCTCATTGAAAGACTGCTTCAGAACTTGGGCTATTCGCTCAACCGTCAGAATGCCAACCTCATTGTAGCCGGTTCGACATTTGAGATTAGTTATTTGTGTTCTGACCTCGGCCGTATGCCGGTTATTGTTGTCGGCGACAAAATAATTGGAGAAAACGGTTTTGAAACCCTTGACAAATGTTCACTTGATTACCGCGCAAAGGGTGCGCGCCGCCGCCGTTCACCCCACGCTACCATGCTCGAATACCTTAACGCTACAGAAAACGTGTATGGCATAATCAGCAATGGCATAACCCTGCGTCTTATCCGCAATTCCGGACAGTTGGTCAAACTGACCTACATAGAGTTTGACCTGCGCCGTATGCTTGAAGAAGATAAGTACAGCGAGTTCTGCTTTATGTTCCGTCTGCTTCATGCCTCGCGTTTCCGCACAAGTGGCGACGAGCCGTGCGTCATGGAACGGTGGTTTAACATGAGCATAGAGAGTGGCAACCGCATCCGCGAAGGCTTGTCAAAGGCCGTGCAGTGCGCCATGGAGGTCATGGGTAATGCTGCCCTGTGTACTGCAGGAACTGGCAATGACGTGTTGAGAGCCGATCTTGCAGAAGGCAAACTCACCGATACGGCATTCAATAAAGAACTTATCCACTTCATCTACCGCCTGCTTTTCCTTTTTATTATTGAAGACAGGGGGCTTGTCTATCAACTTCCGGATTCGCCTGATGACTCGGACTATGCCAAGATATGCCGTTGGCAGGAAATCTACAAAGCCAACTATGCTGCTTCGCGTTTGCGGCATTTATCGGAACTTCGCTATTTGCGCCAAAAACAATATTGTGACCTTTGGCTCGGATTGGTTGACACATTCCGTTTGTTTGAAACCGGTGGTTTTGGCGAGCAGCTTGGCATAAAGCCTCTTGGCGGGATGTTGTTTGACAGCGACACGCTCCATTATCTCAAATCATGCACCATTAGCAACAAAGACTTGCTTGAGGCGTTTGACGCACTCAATAAGTTTACGGACGAAAATGGGCAACCCGTCAAAATCAACTACTCGTCGCTCGACGTGGAGGAGTTCGGTTCTGTTTACGAAGGCATACTTGAAATGCGCCCCTTTGTGCAGTCCGGTGCGGCTCCAGCCGACTGGCAGTTTGGCTTTGTGGGTGGTCTCGACCGCAAGAGTACATCGAGTTATTATACCCGGCCTGACCTTGTGCAGAATCTTATCCGCACCACGCTTGAGCCGGTCATTAAGGAACGCATTGCCAAATACAAGACCACTGAGGAAAAAGTGCGCTCTCTGCTATCCATGAAAGTATGTGATGCCGCAAGCGGTTCGGGACACATCGTGTTGGCTATGGCTCGTACCATAGCCTGGTATGTCTGTATGTTGCGGACGGGAGAGGACAATCCGGCCTCGCTTGACTACCGTCAGGCGCTGCGTGAAGTCATACAGAAATGTGTCTATGCCGTTGACTACAATCCCGATGCCGTGGAGTTGTGCAAAGTGGTGCTGTGGATTGAAGGTTATTGCGCCGGTAAGCCGCTTTCTTTCCTCGACTATCACATCCGTTGCGGCAATTCTGTGGTAGGCGTGGCTGACCTTGACACCTTGCTCGATGGCGTGCCTAAAGAGGCTTTTTCGGCCGATGACAAGGATGTAAAGAAACGGGTAATTGCCCTAAACAAAGAAGCCTTGAATGATGCCCGGTTTGTCCAGAGCGGTAAAAAGCAAGGCTTGAACATGTCGCTTTTTACGAGCGATTTCACTATGCAAAGTATCGACAGTGAACAGGTCGGACTTGCCAACAAGGTACGAGAGATTGCCGCCTTGCCCGAAGATACACTGGAGCAACAAGTCATCAAGCAGCACCGCTGGGAAGACCTTATGTGTTCTCCCCGTGTGGAATGTCTGCGACTGGCTTGTGACATCTATACTTATGCTTTCTACAAGCAGTTTACAGCTTCCGACATAGAGAGCCACGTGGATGAATCGGGTAAGTTTACGGCGTTTAACATTCCTTATACGCGCACCGTTTATCAGGCTCTTCAAGAAATCAAATGCCTTGACGATTCTGACGATGAGCCGGATGTCCAGCATTTGCCCGACACGTTACGTCGTGAAGCGACTGACTCTTCCGCAACTTACCGTTATTTTCACTGGTGCGTAGAGTTTCCCGAGGTGTTTGCATACGATGGTGGCTTTGATGTGATGTGCGGCAATCCGCCATGGGATAAGATAAAGGTGGAGAACAAAAAATGGTTTGAAAATCATGGACGAAGCGATATTGTAAATGCCGGGACGGCAGCACAGCGCAAACATGCCATTGCTATGTTGCCGGAAACCACCCCTGATTTATTTAAAGAATATCACCAAGCCCAGCAGGATGCCGAAGTAATGAGTCGTTTCGTGCGTTTTAGCGGCCGGTTCGCCCTGACTGCAACAGGCGATATTGACCTTTATCCGATGTTTGCCGAACTTTGCCTTTCGTTCAGCAAGGAGGCATGGGGATTGGTGTTACCTACCGGCATTGCCGTGAATGACAGCAATAAGGCTTTCTTCTCCAAACTTGTTGATGAAAACAGATTGATATCGCTCTATGATTTTGAGAATAGAGAAAAATTGTTTGATATTGATAGCCGACTCAAATTCTGCCTGCTCACGGTAGGAAAAGCACAAGCGGAACCGAGGACAGTTAGCGGTGGCTTTTACCTGACGCGTATAGACCATTTGCTCGATCCTAATCGCATCTACACTTTGCGTACCGATGATTTTGCGCTGCTCAACCCCAATACAAAGACTTGCCCGGTGTTCCGTACAAGCCGCGATGCTCGGCTTACCACCAAGATTTACCATCGTTGCAAAGTGCTGATGAATGACGTGACAGGCGAAAATCCGTGGAAAATCAAGTTTGGCAGTATGTTTCACATGTCAGGCGATTCGCATCTTTTTCGCACTTATGCCCAACTGACAGATGCCGGAGCTGTGTATCAAGCTCCCAACTTCATTTTGGAAGGCAAAACATACGTGCCACTCTATGAGGGAAAGATGATATGGCATTACAATCATCATTACGGTACGTGGCCTACATCAGGTGAACGCCCCAGTTCCATATCCACACCGCCATTGGCAGAGTTGGCTAACCCCAATTCGCACATCATATCCTGGTATTGGGTTCCGCTCTCCGAAGTCAATAACCGTTTGGTGAAAACAGATAAGGAGGGGAATGTGGTTTGGGAGTGGAAGCATCGGTGGTTAATAGGATTTAGGGATATAACTAATGCAACAAACGAACGGACGTTTATATGCACAATTACCCCTTTGTCAGCCATGAATAATAAAATTCCATATATTGTTTTTGATGACGGAGGAGCTATTTATTCATGTTACTTGACAGCCATTTTCAGCTCGTTGTGTTTTGACTTCGCGACAAGACAAAAAGTTGGTGGAACGTCAATGAATTTCTTTTATGCCAAGCAACTTCCTATTCTCTCATTCGACCAAATTCCTGATGACATAAAACCAAGTATCATTGAGCGTGTAACAGAACTTTGTTACTTCAACCACGACCTTGACGGCTGGATGTACGAACTGTGGAACGACGGAGCGATGACCGACGACATACGCACCGTTCTGTTGGTTCGTTTGGCCGAATGTAACGGTCTTTGTTTCGACAGCAGCCAACTCGCCACGCCCGATTTTAGCCTCATGTCGCCATATATCTACAACGAAGAACGCCGGGCTGTGGCACAAGCTGAACTTGATGCCATCTTCGCCTACCTCTACGGTCTCACAACCGAGGAACTGCGTTATATCCTCGACCCCGAAGACGTATGTGGCAAGGGTTGCATAAACGAGACCTTCCGCGTACTCCGCGACAACGAGATACGTCAGTATGGCGAATACCGCACTAAACGTCTCGTACTGGAAGCCTGGAATAAATTTGGATTTGATAATTAAAACGACTATGCTTGGGAAAAAAGATATAGAAGAACTTGCGACAAGTGCTGTAAAGTGTTATTTCAATCTTAGTAATTCTGTTTCACCTCGAATATCAGAGAATGACAAAACGCCTGATTGGGATGGAGTATTAAGTTTGTATAAAGGAGTAAAGGATGAAAGAATTATGTTGGTGATCTTAAAATTCAAATTAAGGGTAGAGAAGTAACAGAGTTTAAAGAAAAAGAAACATATCCAGTTGAAACTGTATTTTTAAGAAACTCGTTAAACGAGGGATTTGTATTCTTTGTTGTAGAGGTAAAAACAGATGGAACAAATAAAATTTTCTATAAAATGATGGCTCCTATTGAAATTCGTGGAGAACTTGAGTTAATATCGAAAAAAGAGAAGAAATCGAAAAGACAGAATCAAAGAAATATACAATTGGAGCCACTAAATAAAGATTCTGCATTGGTTGAAATATTATTGCATAATTTTTATGTAGATTGTGTTAAACAAAAAAGTTTTGCTTCAAGTAAAGAACTAAAAATAGAAAATCTCAAAAATATTTCAAATTATCAGTGGGAATTTCGTTTCCAAGGGAAAAAGGGCTCAATAATTCGATTTTTTTTTGATGGTTTTAAATCTTTTGTATATATCAAGACTGCTGAAGGGGCTGAGATTCCATTAGGTAATGCTCCTTTGACAATTAAGATTCCAGAGCTTGTTATTGAAAAAAAAGAACCTGTAATTATTGGAGAGGAAATCGTGTGCAAAAACTACATTTTATCCAATACAAAGGATACAACTTCTTTTGAATTAACAAGCCTATTAGTTTTGAGGGCTAATCATAATTCTTCATCCAACAGGCAGATATGTTCATTAGAAATTCTGGCAGATTCTACAATGACGCAAATTAAAGCATACAGTATCTTTATAAAGATTGTCAAATATGGAGGCATAAAGTTTGGTGATGTAAAGATTGACATAAATGTAGATGAAAAATCGAAACTTGTTTCTGAACTTAGCGAACGGCTTTCTGAATTGCAAATGCATCAAGAAGTTCTTGACGTACTTCACGTAAAGTCAGATATTGACTATCATGTTTTTACAGAAAAAGATAATTTCTCACTCAAGCAACTTTATAATGCCTTTGTGAAGCATATGCCGATTGGTTTAAACAATCCTCAACCGATTTTTAAGTTAGACATCGCTAATATAAGCGTTCTTTTAGCGTGTGAAAGTGATAAGAAAGGTAAATATTTATTGTACGATCCATTTGAATATCCTTTCTCTATAGAGGTACATAATATTGAATCCCCATTTCAAGTACCATTATATTCTTTCTTTAAAAAAGAAGGATATGTTCTTTTTGACAATATTACATTTGATGGAATGTTAGAAGCATATGAAAAATTTGCGTTATTAGATACTCGTATATATAATCAGGCTACATTGGATTTGCTTCAAATGCTAAAAGCAGTAGATGAATTAAAGAGCAGCGGAAAAATCGATAAAAGCGAATATATACTAAATTCAGCTTATTCTTTAGCAAAATGGATTTTGGAAACAGATAACGATCAAAGTCTTAAAAATCTACATCAATTAAACCTATTGCAGATTATAAAAAGACAGCGCTATTTTACAAAAGAAGAACGTGGAAATTTGTTGTATATTTCTCAAGATAATTCTAATATAATTAAAGCTGCTGCTCATCTTTTACTGGATAATAAGGACCTTTTTCAATATTATTTTCAACAAATGAAAGAGGAAGAGAAACAACAATTTGTAGATTTCCCCATTTATGTATTTGCCAATTAAAAGAACATACCAATTAAGATAATATGTTATTGTTATGGACGCGAAGCAGTGCATGATTGTAGATTTGGAGCGACGAGGTGACAAGCGGATGTTCATCACCGAACAAGTCGCTTCAATAAGTGAAAATAAGAGTGGACTTTGGACGGTACAGTTCTTATCTTCTTCTCGTGTGTTCAATTACAACCATTCGCGGTTGCTTTACCTGACAAATCCGGAGAAAATAGACATTGGCGAAAAAGGATTGTATATCCAAAATAAGCATATAACGAATATAAGCGAACTGCTCCGCTTTACAGATGGCAGACATTCTTTCTACCGTGTGGCATATACAAATGGCTACTATGAAAACCTTGAAGGAAGTGAAGTCTATGTAACGCGCACTCCGATTGATAAAAACGGCGGTTCGACATGGGATTATCTTCGCGAGCTGGCCGCTGAAACAGGTCTGATGGTGGAAAATGATGAGAACATTCTCATGAAACAATACGACTTGGTGGATTTGAAGCGCGACAATGTACCGTTGGCGCAGTATCTGGGTGACAGGGCGAAGTTAGCTACATATCGTGACCCCAAACAGATATATTATCCTTTCGGTTGTAATGCAAGCCAGAAGGCTGCTGTGGAAGCCGCATTGACGCATCAGGTAAGCATCATTCAAGGTCCTCCTGGGACAGGCAAGACGCAAACCATTCTGAACATCATTGCCAATCTGTTGCTGGCAGATAAAACAGTGCTGGTTGTATCGAATAACAATTCTGCCGTTGAGAATGTGGCGGAAAAACTCGCTGGGGAAAATCTTGACTTTATTGTGGCCAAACTGGGCAGCGTGCAGAATAAGGAGGCTTTTATCGCCAATCAACCCGATTATCTGGATATGAGTGATTGGGCAATAGAAGAGGAACCGGTAAAAAAACAAGCACAAGACTTGCTTCATGCCGTGATCCAAGGCTTTGATTCCCAAACACGCCAAGCCCAGTTGAAGGCAGAATATGACGCTTTGCTGAAAGAAACGAAGTATAATGACATGCTTCAGCAGAAATCCGTCGGCAAAGAGTGGTTGGACGGCAAACGTTCTTCCCAACTGATGAAACTGCTCAATCTTTATAAGCTGAAGATAGAGGACAGACCTAAACCTGATCTCTGGTTTCGGTTGAAGTGGTCATTTTTATTGGGCACGAGGATGTTTTCGTTTCTCGGAGGCAAACCATCAGAAGTAGTTGCGAGCTTGGAAGCGGCCTATTATTTTTCCCGTAAAACTGAAATAGAGCAAGAGTTGGATGCCATTGCCACAACACTACAATCCATCGACATCAAGCGGTATACGGCGGGGTTGCGTTCCGCTTCTCTTTTGGTATTGAAAAGCAGGATGGCTAAACGGTATCAAGGCTTTGAAAGGAGAAGATTCACCATCAAGGACATTAAACCGAGAACCGAGGAGTTCTTGAAAGAATATCCGGTGGTGCTCAGCACTACCTATTCCGCCAAAAGTTGTATCAGCAAGGATATGGTCTTTGACTATGTGATTATGGATGAAGCATCACAGGTGGACATCAAGACAGGTGCGCTGGCGTTGTCTTGTGCCATGAATACCGTAATCGTAGGCGATGACAAACAGCTTCCTAACGTGGTCAGTAGGGAAGAAGCACAGGCATTGAACGCCATCCAGTCTACGTACAATGTGGATGACAGATACAATGCCGTCACGCACAGTTTCCTGCAATCTTGCGTGGAGGTGTTCAAGGACGCACCAGTAACGCTGCTCCGTGAGCATTATCGTTGCCATCCGAAAATAATCGAGTTCTGCAATCAAAAGTTCTATGATGGCGAGCTGGTGGCCATGACCACAGACCACGGCGAGGATAAGGTGTTACAAGTGGTGCGGACAGTCAAAGGAAATCATGCTCGTGGGCATTTCAACCAACGTGAGATTGATGTGATAACCCAAGAAGTGATGTCTGAATATGTGGATATGGGTACTGTGGGCATTATTACTCCCTATCGTTCACAGGCAGAGGAAATCAATAAGGCCATCGGGACTGATATTGCCAGTACGGTGCATAAGTATCAAGGACGTGAGTGTGACACCATCATTATGAGTACGGTAGATAACGCTCCAACAGAGTTCTCTGATGACCCCAATTTGCTTAATGTGGCAATCTCTCGTGCCAAGACACATTTGTGCATAGTGACCAATGGCAACGATATGCCACAGAACACGAACTTGGCCCAACTCATCGCATATATCCAGTATAACAACTTTGAAGTGAAGGAAAGTAAACTCCATTCGGTGTTTGATTTGCTATACAAGCACTATACGGCAGAACGGTTGGCATACGAACAGACTCATCCGGTCGTATCAGGATACCTGTCTGAGAAGCTTTTATATGATCTGTTGGTCAAAGGCATAGCAAAGTCGGGATTAGCAAATACAGAAATCTTGTGCCATTATCCTTTGGCAAGATTGATTGCAGATTGGGATGCATTGGACGAACAGGAAAAGATATTTGCAGGAAGTCCTCTTGCACACGTAGATTTCTTGATTTACAACTCCCTCACCAAACGGCCGATTCAGACAATCGAGGTAGATGGTTGGCATTTCCATAAAGAGAGTGAAGTCCAACAATTGCGTGATGCTCTCAAAGATCAAATACTCATGAAATTTGGATTGTGTCCGCATCGTATTTCCACAACGGATACGGTGAATGATGAAACGATTATGAAAATGCTCCAGGCAATATCATAAAAGGATAAATTTACCAGATTTACAAAGTATGAATTGAAGAAGAAAATAAAAGCCAATCAAATGAAAATAAATACACTGTATAATAAGTGATTATAGTGTATTTATATCTTCACTTGTTTTGTTTGGCTATT
>ENA-OZJV01001062-OZJV01001062.1-human-gut-metagenome-genome-assembly--contig:-NODE-1062-length-11631-cov-6.453438_pt1 | contig 11631 bp, 12 predicted proteins | sample MGYA00244179_ERZ653756 | MGnify/ENA primary metagenome ERZ653756 (study PRJEB26926, sample SAMN06165332) | human gut metagenome | biome: ENVO:00009003; feature: ENVO:2100002; material: ENVO:00002003...
GAGATCATGCCTAGTCTCGTGGGCTCGGAGATGTGTATAAGAGACAGTATTAGAATTGGCTCTAGACTTAAGCAACTACGAGAGTTTATGGGAGATAGTCAAGATACCTTCGCGAAAAAACTAGGTATTTCACTCAAAGCATATTGGAACTATGAAAATGACGAGAGAAGCATGCCATCAGAAATGCTATATAATATTATAAGATTATATGGCATTAATACTAACTGGCTTCTAACTGGCGACGGAGAAATGCTATTATCTAGATACAATGTTTTAGAAAGTATTGCTTCTGGAGAACAAAAATGTTTTTGTTATAATCTTCCTGTGCGTGGGGAAGTTGAAGCTTCCTGCGGGTTTGGTGTTACTGTCTATAATGAGGAACAAACCGCGACATACAGTGTAAGTAAAAAATTTATTGATGATTTAAAAATTAATCCTAAAACATCAGAAATAATTTTTGCCCGCGGTGATTCAATGGAAAGCACTATATACGGTGGTGACAGCGTACTTGTAGACAAATCTAAAACAGATATTCAGGACGGAGTAATATACTGTATAAATCTTGACGGACAGATTATGATTAAAAGGCTTCAAAAAATTGCCAGAGATATTGTCGGACTTATTTCCGATAACCCGAAATACAAAACAAGAGAAATTGACCTTAAGCAAGATTCAGACACTTTCAAAATCATTGGCGAGGTGCGCTGGTGGGGAAGAATTGCTAAATAATAATATATTAATATACTATTAATTACCCCTTTTACATCAGGCGGGTTACGCACGTAGACGATGGGCTTGTTGTTGAACCTACCGGCCTAATGTATTTACCCCTTAGTTCTGCTTGCAATCCGCACAGCCAAATCGTATGCAATCTCGCCGAGGAGTTCGTTTTTAAATTCTTCTGAAATCCGCATAAATTCTCTCTGTGGCAGGTTTCTTGGTGCATAACCAAAGTTATGTGCTGCCGCGTATTCCATAGGTGTACCCACAATCAGCTCTTCACGCGTAATTTTGCTTGTCATGCTCTTTCGCAAGTTTCCGTCATAATGCAAAATCTTACTATCCGTGCGCCCTTTCTTCTTTCTCCACGCCTTATACCCCTCAGACCAGTCCTTGAACCTTTTGCCACTTGAACTACCTTCTGTTTCAAAGTTTTCATCAATTGCATTAAGTATCATTCTACGGGAAATCCTCAATGCCGGTTTTAGGTCGCCAATCTCTTTGGCGTACCGTTTAAGGGTGTCGGTGACTTCGTTATTATTTAGTTTTGCCTCAAAGTATTTGTTAGCCATTTTTTTAACCTTCTTTCAACTTTCTTTCCAATTTGTAGGTTTATCTACCAGCTGGTTTTATTTACCCCTCGGGAAACATTTGTAATACTTCAAGCTAGTTTTAATTCTACAGGTTTCCCTCTGCTGTAGAACTTTTTACACTTCACTTCCGGGCTTGTAATGTTACTTCCCGGTTTGGAAGTCGGTTGTAAGAAGCGGATTACGCATAACTTCTTGCCTCTCTGCGCCTTAAGACGCCTTCCAGTATCTGTACAAGTTCCCGTGAATGAGATTTGAGTATCGCAAGTATCTTTGCTTCATCCAATCCCGCACCGCCCTCAATTGTAGGGTTGTAATTAAGTATAATTGGCTGGGGTGAACTTCCGCCAGCTTTGTAATCCCTCCACTCTCTAGCTTCAGGTGCACTTAAAATTGATTCGTCTTTATGGGTTTCTGCAATATACCCATCAAACGGAACACGTGCTAAACCTTGAGCATGCGAACCATCAAGGGGTAAATGAGATTGGGAGGTTTTAACTCCATCTACTCCGCCTGTTGTAAAAGGGGGAACCGTGACATCTTTATTTTTACCAAACTTTATACGACCGCCAAGAGTTACAATATCTTTCATCTTTCCGATTAACTTGGTGCACCAGACAACCGCATCACCGATAGCTTTCCCGATTTTTTGCCCAAAATTCTCACTTGCTGCACCTGCCGTATTAATCGGACTGATAAGTCTTTTTAGCCAATCTACAATAGGTTTGACCGCTCCGCCAATCTGTCTGAAAGCAGGCGCAAGCGGAGCTAAACCCTCTTTGAGCCCTGCGAAAAATCCACGGAAGAATGCTGTTATAGGTTTCCAGTATTTTATTACAACAAAGGCTGCAACCGCAACCCCCGCAACAATCAAGCCGATAGGGTTTGCTGCACATAAAAGATTGAAACCTTTCATAACAACACCCATTTTTTGGATTGCCGGAATTGATTTAAATATCCCTGCCTGTATATTTCCAATACCTGCGGTTATTCTTCCTGACCAGCCCCACATTAGGATATCTGCCTGTCTTATTACCCAAAGTAAATTATTAAACCCTTTGATAGCACCGGATACAGCAAAAGACATTCCGCTCAATCCCACAAGGGCTGCTCCTGTACCTGCTACTGCTATAGCTGCAAAGTTTGTAAACCCGTCCGGCATTCTATCCAGAAAACCAATAATACCTTTAAGAACATTACCGGCGCTTTTTAGTACAGGAAGCAAGCCTGTACCAAATTTGATTCCAAGAGCTTGGAACTGATTGCCGATAATCTTGAGCTGCATATTAAATCCTGCCGTTTGCTTTGCGTAAGCTTCACTCAACGAGTCAGAACCGTTTCTCATATCATCGAGAGTCTGAAGATATACTTTGTTTGTTGCACCCGTTAAAGACATAACAGCGTTATAAGCTTCTACAGAGCCGACTAGTGATATAATCTTTGCTTCATCTCCGCCTACTGCAGTTTTAATCTTGTCAAGAGCATTAACCATACCGCCGGATTTTTGGATTAAGTCTTTAAAAGATTTTGCGCCAAGTTTGTTAAATATTTCCGTCTGGTCATCAGTTGCACGAGACAGCCCCGCAATAACGGCTTTCATCTGTGTATGGGCAATATTAGCTTTAACCCCAGTTGTTGTCATTGCTGCAACTGCTGCAGAGTACTCATCCAGTTTGATATCAGCAGACGCAACTACCCCAGCAACTGACCCAAAGCCCTGTGCAAACTCAGAAATGTTGGTTTTACCGTATTTTACTACCTTGAATAGCATATCGTACATTTTTACCGAATCCTGCCCCTTGAGCTGAAATGCATTGATTGCAGATGTTGCAATATCAACAGCCTCCGCAGTTGTAGCAAGACCTGCAACGGCAAGTTTTTCTGACCCCCTGAGAACATCAAACTGGTCAGAGGCAGCAATCCCCGCTGAGCGGATAGAGTATAAGCCCTCCGTTAAGTCGCTTATTGTTTTCGGGGAGTTTTTGCCGATGTTCAGAACCTCATTTGACATATCTGCAAGCGATTCCACATTTGTATCAATAAGGGTTGAAACGTTGTTTATTCCCTCTTCAAAATCACCGGCAAGTTTTGCATTAAGCCCTGATACTGCCGTAAGTGCACCACCGGCAACACCTGCTTTTTTGCCGAAGTCATCAAATCCTGCAGCGGTATCTTTTAGGCTGCGCTGGAGTTTTTCAAAATCCGCGTCAGATGAACGAACAGCCTGGCGGACTACTCCGCTCATACCGTCATTGGCTTTTAATACAAGTTTTAATGTTAAATTATCACTCATAATATACCTCTACAATTCCTCTGTATTTATTCCGTTCACAATCTACCAATTGAGGGTAAATGGGGCTTGTAGGCTTGACATAAGTGCTACTCCGCCTGTTGTGAAAAACCTTTACATAACCGCCGTAGTTGCCTGTACTTCCGTCTACGGCATCAACTAACTCTTTTTCTGTCCACTCTCCCAGCCACTCAACATAATACTTGTGAGTGCCGTGGGCGGATGATATGAGTTTTTTCTTTATAATTTGCATATTAATACCTCTTGAAAGTTGTTTTAAATATGTAATAATATATATAGATAGAGTTGCTGAATACTCCGGAAAGTCGCACCGGGTAGGGTAATGCCTAGGATGATGGGACTTGTGCGTCCATCCAGCTACTCTATTTTTTTATACCTTTTGTCTGTTTTGATATTTTTACTGGAGATCCGTCCTGTTGTACTAATGTAATTTACAGGTCGCCGCTTATCACTTGAATTAATAACAACCGGTATTTTGATACAATCACGACCGTCAACAATTTCATCTTTGGGCAGATACTTGAGGTATACTATTGCGTGCTCCTGTGTATCAATATAGACTTCATCATAGTCTGAAACCATATTGTACAAACGTAAAAACTGCTGTTGGCTCAGCTGCTGTTTTGAAACTTTTCTTGCACCCAGAGAGTGTTTTACCTGTCTATCTTCAAATACTGCAATCGGAGTCTGCAGCCTTATGTTTTCTTTTTCCAGAGCTTGTATTATTTTAGGAGTGAACCATGTTATGGTCTGCTCTAGTCCTCTGCTGTTTAAATCGTTCTTAATTGTCTTTTTAATAAGGTTTTCAATCGCATCTTTAGAGTGTATATTCTGCGCCATTTGTGAGATGAAAGTATCTTTAAGTTCCTGCGGAAGCTTCTCAATCTTGTTGTACGCAAGCACATCAAGGTTCCACGCGTGAGCCCCTATATTGGTTGCCCAGCCTGCATCAGCCTGCAAAGTATACTCTTTTGAACCGAGTTTAAAAGAGTATGGTGTTGTAGAATTTTCTTCAATTCCGCTTTTTTCTACACTTACTCCGAGTTTTTTGACTTCGTTTGCGGACAGAGAGCGCACAAAACACCGGCATCCCCAGCCGTTAGGCGGGTAAAAAGTTGCCCAAAACGGGTCGTCATATCTGAATACCTTGCCATGCATCGCTCTATGTTCAGGTCTGGTAGCTTCATCCAGTACGCACATATACTGAAAATACGGCGCAATATCAACATCCTCAAGCTGCTGTTTATACCGTCCGACAGCATAAGCAGAATTGATATTGTTTTGAAAAATATTCTTAATCCGGCGCGGGGTGCCGAGCTCTACGGTTTCTTTCTCTCCGGTATGCGGGTTTGTAACCTCTTTGATTCCTGTCCAACCCTTTTTAGCAAACAATTCACCGGCTTCTTTTTGGAAATGTCCGGCGCTCCATCCCTCTTTGATTGCTTTTGTGAGCATATCGTGAGTATCTTTTAGCAAATCCGCATCAGTCATTTTAGCAACCGTAAACGCTTTTGCGTGAGCTTCTTCGTAAACCTCGCGCCAATTATAAGAAGTCTTAAGCCCTTTGGACTTAAAATAATCTACGATTTCCTCCGGCTCCATATAGAAAGCCTTCTTTAAATCAATTGTCATTGTTCTGCCCTGCCTAAGATTTCACTAATAAAAATAACCTTTGTAAGAGTTTTTTCCAGCTCTTCTGTGTTCATTTCCGGATAAACTTCTGCAAGTTTTTCCATGGCATCTTCTGCATCACGGGATTTGGAAAAGAAGTCTATAACAGGTTTTAGTGCCGGAGTGATTAGATTTTGCAAGTCTTCAGATGTAAAGATATCTAAAATATTTAAAGGCTCTATTGGTTGCAATACCTCTGATAAAGAATCAGAGAATTCATTTATATTAGGCTGTGGAGTATCCTTAACTATAACAATATCGTCTTCATCATAGCCATAAGTCTTCATCATATAGCTCTTTGTAAATCTGACTCCGGTGTTGTAAATCTTGTTATCGCGCTCTGCAATCGATTGGTCAACATCTTTTTCATCATAGATAGAGAATTTAGGGCATGGTACTGCATCCCCGAAATTGATTTCATTGATATAACAAATAAGGGTATCAATTGTTTTTTCGCACAGACGTTTATCAGAGTTTATAATATCCGTTCTGACTGCATTGTGAGTATTTGCAGCTGCATAGCTTCCGACATTGCCGACATCGGTTGTAAGAGTTTGTCCCAAGATTGATTTTGAGATGTTGTTTTCGCATTTTGTAATCAATTTTTCGTAAATATCAGCGCTTGCACCTTTGCCTGCTGCATCCATAATCTCAATAGAGCCGTCAGCCGGAATAACACCAACGGCATCCTGCACCATATTAACAAGTGCTTTGAGCAAGTTCTCTTTTTCCTGCTTGTTCATAGAACGGTCGTATTTGCCTATCATAAACGGCATTCCGTATTTTTCGGTCATCTTTACCCAGAACTCCATACCGCCGTTAATGAATGCGACATTCCAGAAGCAACGGCTCAAAATACATTGACCATAAGGGTTTTTACGGGTAGGCTTGTTCTTTGGAAGCAGAAATTTGCGGCATTCATCCGGCTTAATCAAAAGTCCATCAGGCTGATAAGATTTGTGTTTGAAGAAAAAATCACCGTTTGAATTAAAATGAAACCATTCCTGCGGCTCTGCTTCAAAATTAACAGGTATAATATATTTACCTTGTTTTTCCCAGCTAATCTCAATTGGCACAAATCCGAACAACGGCGCATCAAGAATGTTTTCAATCAGCCCGTAAATATCAATATCAGCAAAAATATCCTGAAAAATTTGAAAATTTTTATCAGGAGTATTCCCTTGCTGAAGGTCGCAAAGTTTTGATAAAACACCCGATTTTCTTGAGTCAATACAAGTGCCTACCTGATAATGATTAGTCAGGTTTCTCAATACATCAAGCCCTTTGCCGGTTTTTCTCAGGACAATATCCGGATTTGGAAGCCTTGATATTGCTGCGTTCATACCCTGAACATCACAAGTCTTTATCATTTTATCAAATAAAGACCCTTCTTTGTCTTTAATCTTTTTAGCAAATAACATTTCTTACACTTCACTTTCTTTTTTTAGTTGTCTTACTAGTTTGGAAGTTGGTTGTAAAACTTTCTGGTCACTGTCACCTCATTTACCCCTATTAATTCCTTATTAATTCGTTTCAATTGGTGGGTTAAATTGTTTTTAGGTATAATCCATCATTCTTGAACTAAAACCCCGTAAATCGTCTGTAAACCCGCTTAGATTTAATCCACCTCTCAAACCATTATTATTACTGCTTTTTGGAGTGTATACCTCCGGTTTTTGAAAATCATTTTTATTTGAAGCTATATGGTTTGCAAGAGCAAGCGACATACATCTGTCTGCGTGTGCATCAGAAGAGCCGTCATCATCAAATCGGATGTTACCTGATTTTGTGACAAATTTCTTAACGGAATGGTAGTCTTCGATATCAATTTCAGAGGTTTCCGAGTCAATGATAATGTTTTTATCTTCAACTGCAGCATAGAGCTGATACATAATTTCACCCTTGCTTGAATTAGTAAACTCAAATGTTTCAACCTTGCTCAAGCCGAAATCAATCTGTGCATCTTCTCCGAGCTGCGCCCCTATACCTGTTGAGTCAATGCAGGCTCTGCGAAGGTTTGGAAGCTCCAAAAACTTATAAAGAATAGCTTTCTGGTCCCGAAATCGCATCTTTTTCAATTCGATTTTATGGCGCAAAAACTTAATATTATTGACTTTTTCAAGAACAGAAATTACAGATAAGTGTTTTTTGCGCGCAATGTCATAGCCGAGATACAGGTCTTTACAGCCTTTGAGTTCTTCAAAATCCATAAGGATATTAGGCTCTTTGATTGCATTAAGCATTTCAAAAGTAAGAAATGCGCTTGCTTCATCTACAGCTTCACAGCAATATTCCTGCCTCCATGTATAATCGTCAGCACAGTCATTGCGTTCGTTTTCCAGCCATTCTTCCCGTTCTTCTTTTGTGGTGGCTCTGCCGTAAATCTTGTCAACAAGCCCTTCTTCAACCGCAAGATGAATCGGTGTGATATGATGCCCCCAGTTTAGCTTGCCTTCTTTACAACGCTTGATGAATTGATAGTATAAGCAGTTCTGACCGTTGTGGGTTGAAAGAATCCTTAAAGGATAACCCCACGTAATACAAGGTTTTGCAGCTTTCCATAAAGCGTTTTGGTCTGAATGAAACGCAAACTCATCAAGTACAACTTTACCGCCTTTTGAACGGAATTGCGTCGGATTAGATGATAACGCATTTATTCTTGCCCCGTTTTGGAACTCCAGAGATAAAGCCTTAATATCTTTTTTCTCATCAATAACAATCTCACCGAGGTTCTTAACAGCAGAGTTGTACATCTTTGCCCATTTTTCACAGTACTGGATGTATTCCTTTGCTGCAGTTATATCAGCTGATGAAAACCAGACATCAACAGGCTGATTACGAACCTTAAGTGTTAATGCGTCCCGTACATCTTCATAAGCTTGAACATACGTGGCGCCGATACGACGGGATTTTTCCCAGATTTTGATACGAGAATTATCCTCAAGCCAACGGCATTGATAAGGTAAGAAAAAAGACGGAGATTGCGCTTTAGACATATTTACCCCTCACCTCTTAAAAATTTATCTACTGAAAGCAGAACCTCAGCATTGACGTCTTTAGCACTGTTTTCTCCTGCTGCATCAGCTTCAAGAGCAGCATCTATTTTATCCGTAATCTCACGAGCCTCAAAGTTTTTGAGTTTCGGGAGTTTATCAATCATTTTTGAGATAAAATTCATTGTTGAACGTTCCGGTATCTCTCCGGTTTCGTGGAACTCTTCGATAGCTTTTGCCGTAACTTTGTTCAGAAGTTCGTATAAGCCTGTATAACATGCGTATCTGGAGCTTAAAAAACATCTGCGTTTTTCGTCCCAGCTTCCTTCTTTCTTCCAGTCGCCCAACGTTTTATTTGTTATGTTGAGAGCCTTTGAAATCGCTGATACAGGTTTTTGCTCTTCAACGTACATTTTTTCTGCCAGACAAAAATATTGTTCTTTTTTACCCATTTCACACCATTTGGTCGGAACACATTAGTTTTACTACAAGTAAGTATTAGTTCTACAGGTGTTCCTCTGCTGTAGAATTACCGGTCGAAAATCATTCCCCTTTTTCATCAGGCGGAGTAGATGGACTTCAAGCCTCCAAACCCCATTTACCCCTTTTACATCAGGCGGAGGTGCTACGCACGTTTTACACTTTACTTCCAAGCCGGTCATATCTACTACTGATTTGGAAGTCGGTTGTAAAAAGGGGCTTGTAGTTGAACCTACCGGCTCAATATATTTACCCCTACCCCATTTACCCCTTATTTTCATTTCTCTCCGAGCTCTTTTTTAAGGGTATTAATGCGCGTTTGAATCTCGATTAATTTGTCTTTAACAATTAATAATTCATCTCCGCATTGTTCGATTTTTTCTGCTTCCAAGAGCTCAGGTGATTTGAAATACGGCAGCGCATAGCCCTGTATCTCTGTAATAAGGCGCATGGCTTTCAGTTCATACTCCTGATATTCCTTTTTAGCAGTTTGTAAATCTATCTGCATTTGCATAATCAGTGGATTCATTTTTTTACTCACTTTCTATTTTTCATCATGTGGAGTAGATGGACTTGAAGCCCCCAAACCCCATTTACCCCTCTTTATTCTCGCTGCCTTTTCTCATATACGGACACCAGAGATTGTTAGTAACTTCTGTGTCGATTTTTTGCAGATAACTCAACTGGAGTGTGTTTTGTTCAATCATTGTTGACAAGAGTTTGAAAGTCTGGTCAATAATCTCGCTCATCTGTTTTGTAGTTGATTGGTGATAGAGATAAAAAATCAAAAATGTTACTCCGCTTGAGCCTGCAAGCTTTAAAAATTCAATAATTCCATCCGGCATATTTATCCTTTCTTGTATCTATGTAGTACCAATGTCGGGAAGCTGCGCTTCCCGACATTCTTATATTGATTGTCTTTGACGGCATTTTCTAATCACAAATAGTCGGAATTGCTGCGTCAACAGGTGTTTTACCTAAAAAATAACCGGTAGATTAGAGCAGGTCTGAAAGATAGGATAAGGTAGAAATGTAAACAGGTGCAATCAGCAAGGGAAACTAAAAATGAAATGGTGTGAGATATTTACAACAGGCGTACATACAGATTCTAAAGGGCGCAAAAAAAACTGGACAAGAACTGACTTGGAAAAAATTAAAGAAAATTTCGAAAAAGTTAATCCAGATGTACCTATTTGCTGCGGTCATCCACAATCTAATAGTCCTGCCTATGGCTGGTGGGATTCTCTGAAAATAGTTGACGATGCAGTAAAAAATATTTCACGGCTTTTTGTATCTTATAAAGATGTACAACCGGAATTTGAAGAAGCAGTAAAAAAGGGCCTATTTAAAACACGTTCACTCAGTCTGACAGAAGACTTAGTACCGCGTCATATTGCTTTTTTAGGCGCACAGGCGCCTGCAATTAAGGGAATGGAGCAGTTTTGTTTTGAAGCTGAAACTGAAAATGACATAATTATTGATTTTTCAGAAGAGAATAATGAAACACCAGACTACAATACGGACAAGGGCGGCCGTTGGTCAAATAGAGGTGTACCGCCCTTTGTAAATAAAGCCAATGTGAATAATAATACAGAGTCCGAGCAATCGGAGCCCAATGGGGAAGAGGGCGCATCTTCCCCCTCCGACAAGGAGATACATGATGCTGGGAACCCAAGCAGACAAACTATCCAGCCTCATGTAAAAAAAGGGAACAGCGTTGAAAGTAGTAAGAAAATAGGAGGCAGCACCAATATGCCTCCCGCGGTTCCAACGAATAAAAAAGAAGGAGAACAAATGACTGTAGAATTAGAAAAACAGCTTGCAGCAAAGGATGAAGAGCTTGCAGCAACAAAAATGGAACTTGAGAAAGTAAGGCAAGAAGCCTTAAAAAAAGAGTTTGAAGAGTTTTGCGATAATGCTATTGCTGATGGGAATATCCTGCCGGCACAAAGAGAAAACGTGTTAAATCTCTTGTTTGCTAATACCGACTCTAATATTAACTTTGATGATGGGGTAAAAGGGGCAAACGAAGTGTTTAAGGATTTTATCAAAAGCCTTAGGCAGATGGATTTTCAGCAAGTTGGCAAAGAGGATGATGTTCTTGTCGATAAAGAGATTAATTTCTCAGATGCGGAATCGGTAAAAGAAAATATCCAGGCTTTGCAGAAAGAATACGAGACCAAAGGTATAGAGCTTAATCCGGCACGTGCCTTAGATAAGTTAAGAAAGTGTAATAAATAAGTTAGAAAGTGAAGTGTAAAAAATGATTAAAAGTTATCAAGCAGCAGCGGATATAGCTGCATACAGATTTGTAAAATTCGCAGAAGGTGGAGTTGCACAGGCAGCAGCAGGTACAGATAATATTATCGGTGTATCGGAAGAGCTTAAAAATACAGCAGGATATGTCACTGATGTATATATGGCAGGTTCTTTTGCCGAGGTCGAAGCCGGCGGTGCTTTCTCAGCAGGAGATGCGCTGACATCAGATGCTGAAGGCAAAGCTGTTAAAGCAACAAAAACCGATAATATCGGTGCAATCGCCTTGATGGACGCAAATGCAGAAGGCGATATTGTACAGGTTGCTGTGCAGTTACAGAGAGTAATTACGGGGTAAATGGGGTAAAGGGGGGTTGGAGGCTTAAAGTCCATCTACTCCGCCTAATGTAAAATTTCAGAACCCAACGGTAGTTCTACAGCAGAGGGAAACCTGTAGAATTAGAACCAACTTGTAGTAGTACAAATGTTTCCCGACAAAAGGTTAAAACCCAACCAATACGAACCCAATGGTAGTTCTACAGCAGAGGGAAACCTGTAGAATTAGAACCAACTTGTAGTAGTACAAATGTTTCCCGACAAAAGGTTAAAA
>ENA-OZJV01001069-OZJV01001069.1-human-gut-metagenome-genome-assembly--contig:-NODE-1069-length-11570-cov-22.310117_pt1 | contig 11570 bp, 8 predicted proteins | sample MGYA00244179_ERZ653756 | MGnify/ENA primary metagenome ERZ653756 (study PRJEB26926, sample SAMN06165332) | human gut metagenome | biome: ENVO:00009003; feature: ENVO:2100002; material: ENVO:00002003...
GGTATATGGTGGTCGATATATGATGTGCTTGACATGCCGGTCAAGGAGCAGATTGAGTTTTCGGTGTTTCACGCCGTGTCGGCATTCTCCAACGCGGGATTTTCCAATCTGCCGGGAGGAATGTCAAATCCCGCACTGATGAACAGCAACCAGTCGGTATATCTTGTCATCAGCGCGCTTGTGTTTGCCGGGTCAATAGGATTTCCCATACTCGTCAACTTCCGCAACGCCTTCTTCGAGCACCTGCGCCGGATGTGGCGACGTCTCAGAAACCGGTCAATGACAGGACGACCGGTACACATCTATAATCTCAACACGAAGATAGCGCTTTACGCCACGCTCATCATATTTGCCGTGAGCATCGTGGTATTTTTCATCCTTGAGCGTAACAACACGCTTGCCGGATTCAGCCTCTACGACCAGATCGTGCAGTCGATATTCAACTCCACCACCCCGCGCAGCTCTGGATTTGTCTCGGTCAACCCCGCCAATTTCCTTAATGTGACGCTTGTGTTCGTGCTGTTTCTGATGTGGATAGGGGGTGCCTCACAGTCAACGGCAGGCGGAATAAAAGTCAACACCTTTGCGGCAATCCTCATCAACCTGAAGGCAATAGTGCTCGGACACAAGAAGGTGACGGCATTCAACCGCACCATCGCCACAGCGTCGATACGCCGTGCCAACGCAGTCGTCACACTCTCGATACTCTCCTATACGCTGCTCTCGCTCATCATCCTGCTCCTTGAACCGCATCTGCCGGCAAGAAGCCTCCTGTTTGAGACCTCGTCGGCACTGTTCACCGTAGGCTCGTCGCTCGGTGTAACGCCGATGCTGTCGACAGCGTCGAAATCGGTACTGATATCGGCGATGTTCCTGGGGCGTGTAGGCATAATCTCGCTGCTCATAGGCGTGACGGGCAACAGGCATGACTATCCCGTGCAATATCCAACAGACAACATAATAATCAACTGACACTTACAGAATATGCGTTACCTGATAATCGGACTCGGTATCTATGGCGCCAACCTCGCCGTCGACCTCACGGCAATGGGGCATGAAGTAATCGGCGCTGACAGCGACTCTACCCTTGTGGAAGCGCTGAAAGACAAAATATCGACCGCCTACATCATCGACTCCACCGATGAAGCGGCTTTGTCGGTGCTACCCCTGAAGACAGTCGACCTGGTGATTGTGGCGATAGGCGAGAATTTCGGCGCAAGCGTGAAGACTGTGGCTTTGCTGCGCAAATTAGGAGTGAAAAACATCTATGCGCGCGCAGTTGATGAAATCCACGAGACCATATTGCAGGGATTCAAGGTCAACCGCATCCTCACCCCCGAACAGCGCGCCGCGCGCGAGCTTACGCGTGAGCTTGAACTGGGATGCAACGTCGATTCGATGCGTATCGACACCGACCGCTATGTGATAAAGTTTGCCGTACCGGAATATTATGTCGGCACTCCGCTCAGCGAGCTTGATTTTGAAAAGGATTTCAACATCAAGGTAGTGGCGGTGTCACGCCCTACCCCCAAGAAAAACTTCCTTGGAATCACCAGCAATGAATTGCTGAAATTAGAAAATCCGTCGCCGGACACTCGACTTGAGGAGGGTGACATCCTCACAGTCATAGGCACCCAGAACGGATTCCGAGACCTCTTTCACCATATTGGCGGCTGAGCCGGCGGCATCAGAATTCGTAGTCGACACATGCACGGTCAGCCTTGTGTCCGGCAAGCAGTCCGGCGGCAGCCACGTGAGCGGGATGGTTGGCGTAGATAGCCACGTCGGCAAGAGTCGGTACAACGGCTATCAACACTACGTCCCAGCTTTCGGCGGGGTTTTCGTTGATGCCTACTTCCATTGACTGAAGCACGTCAATCTGTGAGGGGAGAGCGAGAAGAGCGTCGCGGAATGCGGCGGCAACGCGGGCACGTTCCTCGGGAGTGCCTGTGAGTTTGAATGTTACGATATGCTTTACCATTGTCGGTTTTTGGTTTAAAGTTTAGGGTTGAGGGTTTAGAGTTTAGAGTTGAGGGTTTAATGGAAAAATCTAAACCATAAACCATAAACCCTATAACCTCATAACCCCGGCAAGCGGGAGGGCTTGCCGTTATTGACGATAGAGGCGTTCGCGGGCGGCGGCTACACGCTCGTCGGTGATATAGTCGTCGTAGTCCATCATCTTGTCGATTATGCCGTTGGGCGTAAGCTCTATGATACGGTTGGCGACGGTCTGGATGAACTCGTGGTCATGTGACGCAAAAAGCAGGTTGCCCTTGAATGTCTGCAGTGTGTTGTTGAACGCCTGGATTGACTCAAGGTCGAGATGGTTGGTCGGCGAGTCAAGTATGAGCGTGTTGGCATCCTTCATCATCATGCGCGCGATCATACATCTCATCTTCTCGCCTCCGGAAAGCACCGAGGCTTTCTTCAACACCTCCTCACCTGAGAAAAGCATCTTTCCGAGAAATCCTTTCAGGTATATCTCGCTTGAATCGTCGCTCCACTGGCAAAGCCAGTCGACAAGGTTCATGTCAGTGTTGAAAAATTTGCTGTTGTCAAGCGGCAGATATGCAGTGGTGATGGTCTGTCCCCAGTCGTAGGTGCCTTCATCCGCCTTGCGGTTGCCGGTCACGATTTCAAAGAGCGCGGTCATCGCTCTCGGGTCATGACTCAGGAATGCCACCTTGTCGCCCTTCTCGATGGTGAAGTTGACATCCTTGAACAGGATTTCGCCATCCACGGAAGCAGTAAGCCCGTGCACCTCAAGTATCTTGTTGCCCGGCTCACGCGCAGGGGTGAAGATTATGCCCGGATAGCGGCGCGACGACGGCTGAATCTCCTCCACATTAAGTTTTTCAAGCATCTTCTTGCGCGAGGTGGTCTGCTTCGACTTAGCCACATTTGCCGAGAACCGCTGAATGAACTCAAGGAGCTCCTTGCGCTTTTCCTCGGCTTTCTTATTCTGTTGCTGCTGCTGACGCAATGCAAGCTGCGACGACTCGTACCAGAAGCTGTAGTTTCCGGCAAAGAGGGTCATCTTGTTATAGTCGATGTCGAGGGTATGGGTACATACGGAGTCAAGGAAGTGACGGTCGTGGGACACGACGAGCACCGTATTTTCAAACTTCGAGAGATAATCCTCAAGCCAGGCGACGGTGTCGAGGTCGAGGTCGTTGGTAGGCTCGTCGAGGAGAAGATTGTCGGGGTTGCCGAAAAGCGCCTTTGCGAGAAGCACACGCACCTTTTCGTTACCGCTCATGTCCTTCATCAGCATGTGATGTTTCTCCTCCTTTATTCCGAGACCGCTGAGCAACGCGGCAGCATCGCTCTCGGCGTTCCAGCCTTCGAGCTCCGCAAATTTTTCCTCCAGCTCGGCGGCACGTACACCATCCTCATCCGAGAAATCAGGCTTGGCGTAGATAGCGTCTTTCTCCTTTATTATATCCCAGAGCACGGTGTGACCCTGAAGCACGGTGTCGAGCACCGTACACTCGTCAAACTTGAAGTGATCCTGCTCAAGCACCGACATGCGTTCACCGGGACCTTGCGACACAGAGCCGTGGGTAGGTGAAAGCTGATCGCTGAGAATACGCATCAATGTGGATTTTCCCGCACCGTTGGCACCGATTATACCGTAACAGTTGCCGGGAGTGAACTTGAGATTGACATCCTGAAAAAGTACGCGTTTACCGAATTGCTGTGTTAAATTATTGACCGCTATCATATTATATATGTTGAAATATACTCGTATTCAAATTAAGACTGCAAAGGTACAAAATATTTGCCGAAATTTAGTAATTTTGCCCATATAATCAACTCATTCTAATCTAAATTGTTATGGTAATCCAACGCTGGCAAACAGTATTCCTCCTCCTCGCCGCCATCTGCATGGCTCTCGTATCATCCCTGTCACTTGGCACGGGCACATTACCCTGCGGCGACACCGGCGACCTAAGTCCCCTTACCTTCCAGCCGCTGTTCATCGTCAATATCCTTGTGACGGCGCTTCTTGTGATTGACATTTTCCTGTTCAAGAATCTGAAACTGCAGAAAAAGGTGGCGTTAGTCAGCATCTTGCTTGAAATAGTTTCGATTGTAATCTTAGGATTGCTTATGCTGCCGCCGCTGGAATATATTCAAGATATGTCGTGGACGGCTACACTGCCCCCGGTTGCACTCGTGTTTACGATCCTGGCGCGTCAGCGCATGGCTGCCGATGAGCGTCTGCTGAAGAGCTACGACAGGATAAGGTGAGAGTTGGCAGTTGAGAGTTGTCAGTTGTCAGATTGTAGGGGAAGCGCGTAGCAGTAGGGGCTTGTGGAAGCAAGCCCGCGCAAGACTGCGGTGTCATCCGGATGTTTCCGCGTGTGGTGCGGGCGGCCTCCCAGCCGCCCCTACAGCTACGCGGTAATCAGTTGAGAGTTGTCAGTTGGGAGTTGTCAGTTGTCAGAGAGGGCGTTAGGGAGGTCGAAAGTGTTGCAATCGGTTGAGAAGTGTTAAATCGGAGTTAAAGCATAGTGCCGTTTTAAACGCCCGATTGTTATTAACGTCAAAGTATCAGTAAACGACGAAAACAACTTAACAATCAAATAAAACTTTAACTTATGAAAAAAGGAATCTTATCAATCGCAGTCGTAGCTGCATCGCTTTTCTCTTTCAACGCTTTCGCGCAGGACAAGTCAGCAACCCCCGACTGCTGTAATACACCGGCACAATGCGTCAACGCCCAGGCTTGCCCTGCAAATCCCCAGGCTTGCCCCGGAAATCCCCAGGCGTGTCCCGTTCAGAGACCATGTGCCGACCCGTTTGCAGGCATCAACCTCACCCAGGAGCAGCAGACCAAACTCACCGCTCTCCGCGAAAAGTGCAAGACCAACCGTGCAGCTGCCGACAAGGCTCGCAAGGACCGCTTCCAGCAGCGTGACTCGATGGTGCGCGCCAACAAGAAGCAGCGTCTCGAGGAGGTAAAGGCAATTCTTACCCCGGAGCAGTACGTGGTATTTCTTGAAAACATGGTAGTGGCAAATCCCGGTCATGACCGCGGTCCCGCTCCCCACAAGATGCATGCGATGAAAAAGGGCGACAAAAAGCTCGACATGAAGCGCGTCGACAGGAAAGGCGACAAAAAGCAGGATGTAAAGCGCGCCGATAAAAACACCGCGCAGAAATAAATACATTCGATATCAGCAGTTAACGGCTTCCCTCACGGGGAGCCGTTATTTTTTTGACATTTTTATGACACTTTGTTAAAATTTTTTGTTTATATTTGTGTATGAATCATTCATAACTTAATACACATTAGATATGGATATCAATAATATCATGAACGCCCTTGAGGCGAAACACCCGGGAGAGAAAGAGTATCTTCAGGCAGTCAGGGAAGTGTTACTATCAGTAGGCGATGTCTACAACAAGCATCCCGAATTTGAGAAGGCGCGTATCATCGAGCGTATGGTCGAGCCTGACCGTATCGTGACATTCCGCGTCACCTGGACCGACGATAAGGGAGAGGTGCAGACCAATCTCGGCTATCGCGTACAATTCAACAACGCCATAGGCCCGTATAAGGGGGGCATACGCTTCCATGCATCGGTCAACCTTTCGATACTTAAGTTCCTCGGATTTGAACAGACATTCAAAAACGCTCTTACCACCCTTCCGATGGGAGGAGCAAAAGGAGGCAGCGACTTCTCTCCGCGCGGAAAGAGCGACCGCGAGATAATGAGATTCTGCCAGGCATTCATCCTCGGATTGTGGAAAAATCTGGGTCCCGACCGCGACGTGCCCGCCGGCGACATCGGCGTAGGCGGCAGAGAGGTAGGATATATGTATGGCATGTACAAGAAACTCGTCGACGAGCACACCGGCACATTCACCGGCAAGGGACTCGACTTCGGCGGTTCACGCATCCGCCCCGAGGCTACAGGCTACGGCGCCATCTATTTTGTCAACAACATGCTTGCCCGCAAAGGCGAGTCGATAAAGGGCAAGACCGTTGCCATCTCCGGCTTCGGCAATGTGGCGTGGGGTGCAGCCCTGAAAGCCACCGAGCTTGGGGCAAAGGTAGTGACCATCTCGGGGCCCGACGGCTATGTATATGACCCCGACGGTATCTCCGGCGACAAAATCAGCTATATGCTCGAGCTTCGCGCATCGGGCAATGACATCGTGGAGCCATACGCGGAGAAATACCCCAACGCCACCTTCTTCCCCGGCAGGAAGCCCTGGGAACAGAAAGTGGACATCGCCCTGCCTTGTGCCACACAAAACGAGCTTGACGGCGACGATGCCAAGCAGCTTGTCGACAACAAGGTGCAGCTCGTGGCTGAAGTGTCAAACATGGGTTGCACACCCGAAGCTATCGACCATTTCATCGAGACGCGCACCAACTATGCGCCCGGAAAGGCTGTCAACGCAGGCGGTGTGGCGACATCCGGTCTGGAAATGAGCCAGAACGCCATGCACCTCACCTGGAGCGCTGAGGAGGTCGACGAGAAGCTTCACGGCATCATGGATGCCATCCATGAGCAGTGTGTGAAATACGGCACCGAGCCCGACGGCTACATCAACTACATGAAGGGCGCCAATATCGCCGGTTTCATGAAGGTTGCTAATGCCATGATGGAGCAAGGTATAATCTAAAGATTATAAGCTTAAACAAAAAGGTGCTGTCCCGGATTCGGGCCAGCACCTTTTTAGTTAGCAACTCATCGGACAGCGCGGGCGAGCTTCCACTCGCCCCTACATCGGCTTGGGAATCAGGACATAAAGCGTTGTGGCGCGTAGCTGTAGGGGCGCTCGGAAGGGCGCGGGCGATGCATCATGGAGAGAAATCGTTGCCCGAAGGGCATCATCCGCGTTTAGCCGGGGCGTTGAGCGTAGCGATACCCCCGGGAAAGATGCGCATATTTTATTGTTTCCCGGCAGGGAATCATCTGTTTGCTTCGAGATGATTCCTATCGGAAACATACTATTTGGCAATGCTGTCCGTAGGTTTCGCTGCGCTCAACCTACGGCTAAATTTAGATTATCCCCTGAAACGGGGATAAAAGCCCCCCTCTGCGGGCAACGTGGCGGCGCGGGCGAGCTTCCACTCGCCCCTACAGCTACACGCTATGACCGTGCCCGGAGGCTTAGAGGCGGAAGCGGTAGGCGATGCGGAGGTTGAGCACCGGATATACCTTCATTGCCTTTGCGACCTTGACGTAGCTACCCACCTTCCCGGCGATGTTGTCGACATCTTTTGCCAGGTCGACGCCTTCATGGGTCACAACCTTGGGAGTGCCACCCCAGAAGAGCACACCTCCGTCAACACCGAAGTTGATGTGTCGACCGAATGTGGTGACGTAGCCCGCGCCGAGATATGGCTTGAAGCTGTTGACGATAAGGTCGGCTTTCACGGTGGCATCGGAACCGGGCTTCATCATATAAGGTGTGCCGTCGGGACGGTCGCCCACATGTATGCCAATCATGCCGTATTCCTCCATGCGGTCTTTCAATGCGTCAGCCACCTCGGGGTCAAGGTAGAAATCATTGTATATCGGCTCTTCGATGAAGTCAGTGTTCATCACGTAGTCATACATCTTATTATACATGCCTATCGCCACAAGCGAGGGCATCTCCTCCATCGCATTGACAGCGGAGCCTATCTTCGACGAACCCCAATAGAAACCGGCGGTCAGATACCAGTGTTTGTTGCGCAGGGGGAAGAAGTCGACAAGGAGTTTGAAATTGACCATCTTCGCCTTGCAGTCCATCTTGACGGTCTTGTCGACGTCAAAGCCCGAAATCTCTTTCATCATTTCCTGCAGCTTTGAAAAGTCGGTGCCGGCGACAGCCCCGTCGCGATAGTTGTCCACATTAAAATTAAGAGGGACATTAAACCTCGGCATGAAATCCACGCCGGTCCTTACGCGCATAAAAGATGTGGGCATAGCCGACAGCTCCACCCCGACTCCTGTCGAGCCGAGAGTGATTCCGAGATCAAAAGTGTCGGCGAGGCGGGAGGCTGCAGTGGGATAGTTTTTCAGGTCATCCGCCTTTATTGCGGATAGTGACAAGCAACATGCAAATAACAATGTGATAATGCTTCTTTTCATAGAATTTTTCTCTTAAAAATTATTTTATCGCAAAATTAAGTAAAAAATAATTGATGGATATGATTTTTTGTTAAATTTGCAGCGGATTTTTCCTAAAGGTCATCAAACGCTCCTGCATGAGTAACTCGGTCTGAGGGAATATCACACACACAACTATTTAATAGGGAAATATTGAAAAAGTATTAACCAACCAAATAATTAACAAACGTAAATGAACCGAAAATTACTCAATGGATTATTGGTGGCATCACTTGCCATCGGTAGTGCCATGTCGGTGACCTCATGTAAGGACACTGACGAGGATCTTTATGCACAACTGAGAGACGAAAACGCGACCCTCGACCAACGCGTAAAAGCTGACATCGAGGCTCTCAAAACAGCACAAAAGGCTCTTGAAGATGCCCAGAAAAAATGCCAGCAGGATTGCGATGCAAAATGGAAAGAATGTCTTTTGAAAAAAGACTTCGAAAAGACGCTGAACGATTATGTTAAGTTACAGGGTCAGCACGCTACCCTTAAATGGTATCTCGATCAGATTGACGGCGCACTCGTATTGAAAGATGCCGACGGCAATCCATACGAAACTATCGGTCAGCAGTTCTTGGCTCTTGAATCAGCAATCGCAGCTCTTCAGAATGCCACTGACCTTACCGAGCTCCAGGAGTTCCTTAAGGAGAACAACACTACTCTTCCCGACGTGCTTCAATCAGCAATCAACGCCGAGCAGCAGGCAAACGAGAACGAGGCGATACTTAAAGCCCTCCTTGAGGGATATGAATATTCCGAACAGGATGTCACCAAAATCAAGGGTCTCTTGAAAAAAGCTGTTGACGATGCAGCTGCAGCAAAAGCCGCTGCCAATGAGGCAAAAACAGCGGCAAACAATGCTGTAACTAAAGCAACTACAGCTGAAACTGTTGCAAACGAAGCGAAAACAGCAGTTACCAACCTTACTACACGTGTAGCAGCCGTTGAGAAGAGTGTAAAGGAACTTACTGCACAGCTTGACGCAATGACAGGCAAGCTCAACCATCTTATCACCAGCATCGAGATTCAGCAGGTCAAAAACCCCGTATTCGGAAAAATGAACCTTCCGCTTGATGTCAACTCAAAGATGCTTGTATCTTACTTCGGTGAAGCTTCCAACGTAAACTTCCCTCCCGTCAACAGCTCAGCTACTGAATACAATAATAACCTCGTAATCAGCGCTGCCGACCAGAACCTTCTTGGCATAAGCACTGAGAATTTTAACGGATATCTTGGAGCAGAAGACGGCAACCTCAAGCTCGGTTCTGTCTACATGACAGTCAATCCCGCAGGTGTTGATCTTGAAGGCGCAAAATTTGAGATGGTCAACAGCCAGGGCGTAGCTTCTTCCGTAAAACTGTCAGAGCTTGTAAAGAGCGACGAAGTGTTGAAGTTTGGCTTCGGCGGACGTGCTGCTGACCCGACTCTTCCCTCACTTTACGTAGCTGATGCTACCCTCCCCGTTGCCGACATCGACAAGATAAAACTTACACTTGGCGGTAACTTTGAAAGCGAGGTTGAGGATCTTCTCAAAAACCACACTCTGAGTGACCTTGCACAAGTAGCTAAACTGATTTATGGTCAGTTCAACAACAAGATTGAAGCTACCGGCGTAAAGGCAGGCTGGGAATATAAGCAGGCTATTCTCGATGAAGAAGGTAACCCCACCGGTGAAACTGAAACTATCAAGGACGCTACCTTCTCTGAGTTCGGTCTTGCAGCTACTACCTTCAAGCCGTTGAGCTACAAGTTCCTCTATGGTCGTCACTTCAAGCCGCTGCCCACAATCTCCCCGATTGAGGACTTCACACTCGACAGCAAGCTGACTATCACCATGCCGGAATTTAACTTCAATTTCGATGATGTTAATCTTGGCTTCTCATTCGGTGACATCACCGTATCACTCGCTGGTGCTGAAATCATAGTTAATATTCCTGAGACAACGGTATATGACGATGAAAACAACCCTATTGGTTATATCAAACCAGATCCTATCCATGTAAAGGATTTCAGTCAACTTGAAGCGCAGATTTCCGCATCTATCAGTTCGTCGCTCCAGGCTCAGGATGAAAAAATCAACGAAGCATTCAAGAAGGCTATCGGTGAAGTTGCCAAAAAGATCAACAGCCAGATCAACACAGAGATGGATAAGCTGAAGACCAATATCGAAACCCAGTTTAACAACATCGTAACTGAAATCCAGAATAAGGTCAACGGCTACCTCGGCACTGTCAACAACTATATCGACAAGGCTAACAGCTTCCTTAACCGCATCAACCGCTTTATCGAGGATCCTAACCACTATCTCCAGGTGACCATGCTTTACAGCGCAAATGACGGAGCTTTCCATCAGGTCAGCAACTCTTCCGTAGCACCTACTACCCTCGAGCTCAACGGTGGTGACGGTATCACCCTTCACCCGACCAGCTACACCTACGACATGATCGCACCTTCGTTCAAGAAGTACGTAGCAGTCACCAAGGTTTATGATAACAAGACCGGTGTAACCAACGAGGCCCTCACCAAGGCAGCCAACGACAAGGCAGGTCTCCTCAACACCGTATTCCCCGGTAACTACACTGATGTCGCTCTGAAGCTTACAAAGGGCTACACCTACGAAATCGTGTACTCATCACTTGACTACCACGGTGTGACATCTACCCGTAAGTTCTATATCATGGTAAAATAAACCGACTCATTAAAGAATTTCAAATACAATGACTATAAAGAAAACATTGCTGACGGCGGCGCTGGTCCTTTCAGGACTCGCCGCCACAGCCCAGGAACCGGTGGAAGAATACGAATATGTATTCAACCCCCACTGGTACGGGCAGGTACAGTTCGGCATACAGGAGACTCTCGGTGAAAATAAATTCGGTGATCTTCTTGCCCCGAACGCACAGCTTGCCGCAGGCTATCAGTTTACCGACCTGTTTGGTGCACGTCTGTCGCTCAACAGCTGGCAGAGCAAGGCATCAATCGACTTCCAGGGTCGCCACAACTGGAAATGGAACTATATCGCCCCGATGATTGACGGTACATTCAACCTCACCAATCTTATCGGCGGCTTCAACCCCAACCGTCTTGTTGACGTCAATGTGCTCGCCGGTATCGGTGTGAACATCGGCTACAAGAACAAGGAGGCTAACCGCATCAATGATGAACTGAGCAAGGCAGCAGGCTTCCAGGTGCTCCGCAACAACTGGACCGGCACAAAGGCTCGCTTCGTGTTCCGCATGGGCGCCAGCATTGACTTCCGCGTTGCCGAGGCATGGAAGGTAGGTCTTGAACTTCAGGCAAATACCCTCCCCGACGGCTACAACTCTAAGCGCGCCGGCAACAGCGACTGGTATTTCAACGGTCTTGTAGGCGTTAAGTACACCTTCGGCAAGAGCCACAGCAAGCGTAAGAAAGCAGTCGTAGCTCCCGCAGTGGTAGTAG
>ENA-OZJV01001072-OZJV01001072.1-human-gut-metagenome-genome-assembly--contig:-NODE-1072-length-11562-cov-4.769445_pt1 | contig 11562 bp, 11 predicted proteins | sample MGYA00244179_ERZ653756 | MGnify/ENA primary metagenome ERZ653756 (study PRJEB26926, sample SAMN06165332) | human gut metagenome | biome: ENVO:00009003; feature: ENVO:2100002; material: ENVO:00002003...
ACGAGATCATGCCTAGTCTCGTGGGCTCGGAGATGTGTATAAGAGACAGTTGCATATGAGCGCCACTTTTCCTTTGTGTGCTACTTTCAGGGCAAAACTCATTCCGGCTATCCCGGAACCGATGATTAAAAAGTCGAATTTTTGTATCATCTTTTTCTCCAATTTTTAGAGAATGCAGAATCCATTCTTCATTTTTCCAGTGCACAAAGATAAAAATAATTGCTACAAGATGTACCTTTGCACCCGGAATCTGTTTCGAATAGTTAGAATCTGTTACATTTTTCGTTAGGGAAGATGAAAATTACAGGTGTATTCAAGTCTTTTCTTTGGGGCTGCTTGACGAAATTTAGGACGGTATTTCTCGTTATAAAGAGTTTATGACAATTGTAATGTATAGTGACATCTTAAAAAATAGAAAAAATAATAGTTTTGTAATAATTTAGTAATCAGTTTGTTGTTGTTTATTTCAGAAGTCTTCATACAAAATGATGGAAAAAATTACAGGGGGCATGCAGCAAAATAAACGACATATACATCTATTTTAATGTAACCATTAAAGTTGTATTTTAGGGAATGATTATAGGGTTCGATGCAAAGAGGGCGAATGCCAATTTTACCGGATTGGGGAATTATAGCCGATTCATGGTAGATACGATGGCTACATACGGTGATGAACATAAGTACCGTATGTACATTCCCAAGCAGTGTAAAAATGCTTCGTACGACTCGCTTTTAAAACATAAAAATGTCTCTTCCATATTGCCTCGTTCTTCCGTTATGAAACGTTTCAGGGCTTTGTGGAGAACCTTTTTTATTAAACGAGGGCTGTTGCAAGACGGTGTACAACTTTATCATGGACTGAGTAACGAGTTGCCCGTGGGGATTCATCGCACGGGAATTCGTAGCGTAGTGACGATTCACGATTTGATATTTCTTCGTTATCCTCAATATTATCACCGTTTGGATAGAATCATTTATAACCGAAAATTCAATTATGCCTGTCGTAAGGCCGATCGTATTGTAGCGGTGAGTGAATGTACCAAGCGGGATATAGTTAAGTTTTACGGTATTTCTCCCGAAAAGATCGATGTCGTTTATCAAGGATGCGACCCTGTTTTCGCCCGCCCTGTTTCTAAAAAAGAAAAAGATCGTGTTCGCGCGGCTTACGGGTTGCCCGAACGTTTCATTTTGAGCGTGGGAACGATTGAAGAGAGGAAAAATCTGCTATTGGCGGTAAAGGCTGTCGAAAAGTTGGACGACGTTCATTTGGTAGCCATAGGGAAAAGTACCGATTATGCTAAAAAGGTGCAGGATTATGTAGAGGCTCATGGATTGGAAAATAGAGTGCATATTATCCATAATTTGAAATTCGGCGATTTGCCGATATTGTATCATCTGGCCTCGTTGTTCGTATATCCTTCTCGTTTCGAGGGGTTCGGAATTCCCATTGTCGAAGCTCTTTCGGCCGGGGTTCCGGTTATCGCTTCCACCGGTTCCTGTTTGGAAGAAGCCGGCGGCGAACACTCGATTTACGTCGATCCCGACGATGTGGAAGGTATGGCGAATGCCATGAAAAAAGTACTTGCCGACGAGCATTTGCGTCGGGAGATGATAGAAAAAGGGAAAGAATATGTGGTTCGTTTCGATCCGAAAACGTTGGCCGACGAGATGAATGCCGTATATCTGAAATGTTTTGACGATAAGACCTTTACCGAAGATAGGTTTGTGCAGACTTCGTCGAACAAACGGACAAAAATTTCTCACTATCTTCCTTTTTTCTAAACAAGTTCGAGGGTAATTTTTACGTTAAATCGAGCGGGAATTAGCTTTTTTGTTCTTAGCGGCCTATTGAGGTTACCTCTTCTTATGTGATAAATCTTTTTTAAGGAAGAACAGTTCTCTGTACCCATAGTATAGTGCGATAAAAGAAGTGCTATGAACCTTCTCCCCTGTGTTTTGCAACGCAAAATACAGGGGAGAAACCGAAGAAACGACAGTTTCTGAGGAGAGAGGGGTTAGATTGGATACAGGTACAAACCTCTCTGATTTACTACCGACCCGAGATTAAGACTTGTGTCCTATTGTATTTAAAAGTTCTATCCATTTCTCCCCGATAACCTCCGGTGAATAGGATTTTGATTTCTCAATTACATTTTTTTGAATCCTTTTTCTTGCTTCCGTGTTGTTCATGACAAACAACAGTTTTTTTGCATAAGCCTCCAAGTCAAAAGGAGGAATCAATAGGCCGTTTATCTCATTGGGTGATAATATAGACTTGACTCCGTCTGAACATTCAAAGGCTATCGGGACGATACCGTTTGCCTGTGCCTCTGTCAGAACCAATCCCCAGCCTTCGAAAGAAGAGGTCAAGCAAAGGATAGAAGCCCTGTCGTAGTACTGTTTGGGATTGTTGCAGAATCCGGCAAATTCTACATTGGTCAGATTTAATTTTTTGACATACGCTTCCAATTTTTTCTTTTCATCACCTTCTCCCACTATTATCAATTGCCAACCGGCAGTTTTCCCTTTGAGAATGTTCCATATATCGATGAGCCTGTCGACTCTTTTGTCGGCATACGATAGTCTTCCCATAAATAAGACGATATTTTGTTTGTCGATAACGATTTCTTCGACTGGCTTGACCGAGTTGTTTATAGAGTATAGTTTTTGGGTATCCTTTAAGCGGAGTTTATCCTTGATTTGATTCGAATAACTATCGCATAAGGTTACATAGGCATCGACTTCGTCATATAGCTTTTTGTAAGTTTTGAGAAAACTTTTATGATACGATTTGAAAGTATATATTTTGTGAATATCGATTAAATAATATCGTATCGCTCTCGATATGGATAGTTTTGCATTTCTTTTCTTTCTTGCTATTTTATCTTCTATTTCCCAAAAGGGCATACTGTGGTTGCAATAAATGATTTTCAGCTTGTTATCGAGGGCTTTTATTTCTTGAATCGATCGTAATACGTAAGCTTGTATGATTAGATACTCAATATTCAGTTTTATTGATGTATTGGCTATGAATTTAGCGTTTATGCTACTGTTGGAATTTGCGGTATCGGGTAGTGTCAATACTTTGAAACTCTCGTTAAATAGATAATTTACAGGTAGTTTGTCTGCATAATATTCCCTTGTAAATAAAAAAATGTTATACCCTCTTGCTATAAGATATTCACAAATGTCCAACGTGACGCGTTCGGCTCCGCCTTTGGGGAAATATTCGTGAAAAAATGCTATATTGCGCTTCATTTTTTTGATACAAAAATAGATTAAATGTTCAATAGTTCGGTTATTTCCATTTCAATTTTTCTATGGTATCCCATTTATTTGTCGAAGAGGGGCATAAATGTTATTTTTGTACCAAGCATTAAACAACGTATGTTATGATTATTATCGATTGTGAAAAAATGAAATATCCCAATACCGGATTATTCTTTTTTTGCGATATGCTTGTGAAAGCGATTATCGCAGAAAATCATGGGGTGAAAAGGTTAGGATTCTACGTCCCGGGCAAGTATGAGGGGCGATGGGGAGAAAATTTTTATTACAAGAAAAAGAATCTCTTAGACAAGCTACTGGTTATAAGCCCTAAGCGGTGTGAGTTATGGCATACGACTTTTCAATTGGCTCATTATGTGCCGTGCAATGGGAAGGTGCTGCTTACGGTTCATGACCTGAATTTTTTATATGAAAAGGCCGGGAATAAGCAAAAAAAATATATTGCGAAGTTGCAAAAGCTGGTGGATAGGGCCGACCGCATTGTCGCTATATCGGAATTTACCAAGAATGATTTGATTCGACATATCGATGTGGGGGAGAAGCATATCGATGTAATATACAATGGTTGTAATGTTTATCGTGGAGAGATAAGGCAGCCGGATAGTTTACCGGCGAAAGATTTTATATTTTCTGTGGCGACGGTATTGCCCAAGAAAAATTTTCATGTGCTTCCCTGTTTGCTAAAAGGGACCGATCTTGAACTGGTTATTGCGGGAAATAAGTCGGATTATGTAAATGTCATACTGGAAGAGGCTCGAAAATATGGTGTCGAAGAGAGAGTGAAAATTGTAGGGCCTATCGAAGAGAGAGTGAAACATTGGTATTTGAAAAATTGTAAAGCATTTGTTTTCCCTTCGATAGCAGAGGGTTTCGGGCTACCGGTGCTTGAAGCGATGGCTTATGGTAAACCGGTTTTCCTTTCTCGTCATACGTGCCTTCCTGAAATCGGTGGAGACTATGCCTATTATTTCAATATGGATTTCGATCGTGAGTTGATGCAGGTGGAATTCAAAAGAGGGCTTGAAGACTATTATGGCGATGTAAGCAGAAAAGCGGAAGAAATAAAAGAATATGCCAATCGGTTTTCATGGGAGAATACCGCAAGGCTTTACCTGAGGATTTATGAGGAAATGGTAAGGTGAGTTTCTATTCCATAGAATTTAATATGTAGTTTGTGCGTTCTGTCACAAGTTTGTAAATCTGCTCCCTACGTGTTGTGACGGCTATTTGATTTTCTTTTTGAAGATATAATATTGGGCGTACAATCTTCCTAATAGCCGGTTGTGGGCGTACAGGGTGAATAGTTTGTAAAAACTTTTGACTTGGGGTTTGAGGTCGGGATATTGTCGCAGAATAGCGAGGCTTTCTTTGCTCAGTTTGTGTGCATCTTTGAACCATCGTTTGCTCAACAACTCGTTGTTTGCCTGTATGCGTATGGCACTGAGTTCTTTTTGTAAAGAACTGTATTCGGGTTTATTTTTGAGAAAATTGTCAACCAAAGAGGGGTAAAGGAGGATATTCCCGGCTTTCTTTTCACTGAGGCGGCTGTTGGTGATGGAGTTCTCCCGTATGATATAATGTAGAAGCGGTCGGCTTTTCAACACAGCGACACGGGAAGAGTAGTAGGACAATTGTGTCGTGAGAAAAACGTCTTCGCCATAACTTAATTCTTGCCGGAATGTAATGCTGTTTGCATATAGACTGCGTTTGTGCAAATAGCTCCATACCGCCCAATGGGCCTTGGAAAAAGAGATTGCCGAGAAATATTCCAAACCGGTGCAGCTTGTGCAAGCTATCTCGATGGAACGTTTGGATTTGCCGGAGTCGGGATAATCGAACCAGAATGGAAAAACGACCATATCGGCATCCTTTTCTTTGGCTTTGCGGTAGACCAGCTCTATGGCATCGAGTTCTAAATAGTCGTCTCCGTCGAGATGTTGTATATATTCTCCGTTTGCGGCTTCTATTCCCGATTTGCGAGCGTATGCCAAGCCTTCGTTAGCTTTGTCGATAACGACGATACGGGGATCTTTGTCGGCATATCGGGCGATGATTTCCGGCGAGTTGTCGGTGCTGCCGTCATTGACGACGATGATTTCTATATCAGGGAATGTTTGGGCAATGACCGAGTCGAGACATTTTTCAAGGTATTTCCCGATATTATAAACTGGTATGATGATAGAAACGGCAGGCATGGTTTCGATGATTAGGCTTTGATTTTCCCTTTGCGAATGTAGTATGCCATATACGCTTTTCCTAAGAAAGAGGAGAAACTGTATAGACGTATGAGCTTGACGAATCGATTTACTTCGGGAAACTCTTTCAACCGGGGATATTTTTTCAGACTACGGGTCATGAGCCGGCAACGTTCCGCCATGCCCTCCCGCCAGTTTTTGAGTAGCAGTAGAAAGTAAGCTCTGAACCGTATGTAAACGATGTCCTCTGCGAACTGCCTATTTTCGGGCGTACCTTCGAGAAAGGTTTCGATGAGATTGGGGAATAGCAAGACGTTTTCGGCCTTTTGTCGGGTCATGCCCGTTTGTGTCACGGAACTTTTTCGAACCACATAGTGGTACAGGGGCTTGTCCCGAAGGGTTACGATTTTTTTTGCCCGGTAAGCGATTTGTATGCTTTGGTAAGCGTCCTCTCCATAAGTGAGATTTTGCAAGTAGTCGATGGGAACAGCATGTAGATCGCGACGTTGGAAAAGGAATACTAAATTCCAACGGTAGTCTTCGTGTGCCATCGTATGGATAGCCGAGATATTATTGTATTCGTCTTGTGTCCAAAATGGCGGTTCTTCTTGTACGCATGGTGAATCTATGAGAAACCGCATGATGACTATATCGGCATTGGTTTCTTCTGCTCGGTTGAAAAGCAGTTCGCAAGCATCGGGTTCGAGGAAATCGTCCCCGTCGAGATGTTGCACATATTTTCCATGTGCTGCTTCGATACCCGATTTACGAGCGTAAGCAAGACCCTCGTTCGCTTTGTGAATAGCGACGATACGGGAATCGGTTCGGGCGTATCGGTCTATAATTCTTGGTGAGTTGTCGGTACTGCCGTCATCGACGACAATGATTTCGATATTTTTCAAGGTTTGACCGATAACCGAATCGAGGCATTTTTCGAGATGTTTCTCTATATTGTAAACTGGTATGATGACAGATACACAGGGTTGCATGGGACCTTGCTTTTTTATATTCGTATTTTTCCTTTGCGAATATAGTATTTCATGTACAATTTTCCTAAGAAAGAGGAGAAACTATATAGGCTAATGAGTTTAGTGAACCGTTTTACTTCGGATATCTCTTTCAATCGGGGATATTTTTTCAAGCTGCGGGACATAAATCGGCATCGTGCTTTCATACCGGTTTCCCAATTTTTTAACAACAGAATAAGATATGCCTGAAATTTAATGTAAACGATGTCTTCCCGAAACATTTCGCTATCGGGAGTCTGTTGTAAGAACCGTTCGATGAATTGCGGGTATGACTCTATGCTCTCGGCTTTTTGCCGCGTCATGGCATGTTGCGATACGGAACTGTCCCGCACGGTATAGTGGTACAGGATTTTGTCCCGTAATGTCACTATCTTTTGGGCTCGGTAGGTCAATTGGGTAATTTGATAGGCATCTTCTCCGAAAATAAGTTGTGGAGGGCAGTCCACCGGACGATCGAACAACTCTTTCCTCATGAGGCGAGACCAAAGGCTCCATCGGAACTCCTCGTGCGCCATCGTGTGAATGGCTGTAACCGGGACGTATTCGTCTTGTGACAAGAACCGGGGCTCTTCTTTATGCTGAGGATACTCGATGTCGAACCGCATGATGACCATATCGGCACGGGTTGCTTGCGCTTTTTTCAGAAGCCGTTCGCAGGTATCGGATTCTAAGTGGTCGTCACCGTCGACAAACAGAATGTACGACCCCGTTGCCCGTGCTATTCCGCAATTTCGTGCCGATACGACCCCTCCGTTCGTTTTGTGAATGGCGACAATACGGGAATCGGTTCGGGCATATCGGTCTATGATTCGGGACGAGTCGTCTGTACTGCCGTCGTCGACAACGATGATTTCGATCTCTTTCAAGGTTTGACCTACAATCGATTCGAGGCATTTCCCTATATATTGTTCTATATTGTACACCGGTACGATGACAGATACACTGGGTTGCATATTTAGCGAGATTTTATGCCGAATATTTTTTTGAACCTGCGGACGATTTTGTACTTCGACCTTTTGAAGCGGTAGTCCCAAATATCGTTTTTATAGGGAGTTTTTTTCAGATAGTCGAAATACAGGCGGCTTTGCGGATTGGGACACTTCCAAACAGACCAGGGTTTCGCTCTTCCCGTGTAGTGAATGATGGCGGCTTTGTCTCTTTCTTGGGGATGCTTGATAGCGTTCTCGGTCGTGAAGTTATACCTTTCGGGCAACTCTTTGACTCGGCCGCGGCATACGATATTGATGATATCTTGGTCTTGGAATTGTATCTGTTTTCCCAGCGAGATAGTTGTTTCACATAGTTTTTCGTATATCTTTTCTTCCCGCATTTTGGGTATGTTCAGGAGTAATACTCCGGCATTGATATACAGTTCGTCGGACGAGAAACCTATCTGGGGTTTATAGTTGATATTTTCTATCCACAGGTCGTGAACGCCGGCACATAGATAGTCGGTGATGTCTGTGTCCCATAACTTTTCTAATGAGCCGTTTACCACTAAATCGCCGTCGAGGTACAGCGCTTTGTCGAGTTGCGGATATAGTTCGGGAATGATATACCGGTAGTAGCTTACAGGAGATACCAAATAATCTATATTACGGTGAAAAGAATCGAATATTTTTTCTGTAATGAGTTGATAATGAATGGAGCAGTTGGCGTATTGTTCTTCTACTTGACTAAAACGCCTCTTATTCTTTTCCGAAATATAGTCTGTCAATAAATAAAAATGGCAATGACGGTTCGGGGTATTTGTCAAGACAGATACCATTGTTACGCAATAATGCGATGTGTAACTGTCGTTCAGGGCGAAAAATATATGGAGGTTGTCCATCGAGGTGTTCGGTTTTGATTAGAATCGATATATGAATCGAAAGTTTTCCAATTTCTATTATGACAAAGATAATATTTATAAATAGATAAGAGAAAGCTATCGGCCGAAATTTCCGATTCGGTAGAAAATCCGTGGGGTTAGCGATGAGATTCTTGTCGATAACCACATACCGGACTTTTGGGAGGGGCTGATTCTTGCTTAATTAAAACCTCCTCCCTGGCCGTGCCCCACAATACTACGGGACACGGCCAGGAGAGAGGTTGAGGTGTATTCCCCTTTCGCCTCTGCTTTGATTTTATGTGCAGTACCCCGTAATGCTACCGGATACGGTAGAGGGAGAAAGGAATACCCAATGTTGGTATTACCCCTTCTCCCCTGTGTTTTGCAATGTAAAATATAGGGGAGAGACCGAAGAAACGTTAGTTTCTGAGGAGAGGGGTTGAGAAATATTACAAGGAATTTTTTTGACAGTGTTTTTTTAACCCCCTCGTCCTGCGGACACTCCCCCTATATTCCCTAACGGAAACACAGGGGGAGAGGATTGAAAGTGGTGTTTCAGTTTCGGTATAAGGATACATTGTGCACTTCTCCCCTGTGTTTTGTAGCGCAAAATATAGGGGAGAAACAGAGGAGCGATAGCGACGAAGAGGGGGATTGGAAAGATGACATGCCGAGAATTGTTTAAACAGAAAAAGAGCAGTGGAATCCACTGCTCTTTTTCTGTTGGCTTACCAGGATTCGAACCTAGACAAACAGAACCAAAACCTGTTGTGCTGCCATTACACCATAAGCCAAACTCTATGCTTTGAGGGCTTATCCTCAAAAGCGAGGCAAAGATAATCGGTTTTTATTTCTTTGCCAAATTTTGAGCGAATTATTTTGCAATGAGCAGATAATAATTCTTTTTCCCGCGTTGTACAATGATATATTTATTGTTCAATAGGTAAGTTGCATCGATCTTCGTGTCGGGAGCGGCGAGTTTCTCTTTGTTGATGGATACGCCGCCGCCTTGTGTCAGCTTCCGCATTTCGCCTTTCGACGGGAATATGGCAGCTACTTCGGTCGTCAGCTCTACGGCCGGAATGCCTGCAAGAACGGTATTGCGGGATATTTCGAATTGGGGTACGCCTTCAAACACGGCGAGCAAGGTATCTTCGTCGAGTTTATGGAGTTGCTCCGATGTCGAGTTACCGAATAGTATATTAGAGGCTTCGACAGCGGCTTCGTAATCGGCTTCGGAGTGTACCATTACGGTAACCTCTTTGGCCAGACGTTTTTGCAACACGCGCAAGTGCGGAGCTTCGTCGTGCTCGGCACTCAGGGCCTCTATTTCTTCTTTGGAGATTGATGTGAAGATTTTGATGTAGCGTTTGGCATCCTCGTCGCTTACGTTCAGCCAGAACTGATAAAATTTGTAAGGGGAGGTGTAACGGGCATCCAACCATACGTTGCCCGATTCGGTTTTCCCGAATTTCGTTCCGTCGGCTTTGGTCACGAGCGGGCAGGTGAGGGCGAATACTTCCCCGCCGTTCGTGCGGCGTATAAGTTCCGCTCCGGTAGTGATATTACCCCATTGATCGGATCCCCCTAATTGCAACTTGCAATTCTTGGTCTCGTAGAGGTGCAGGAAATCATAACCTTGTAGAAGCTGATAAGTAAATTCGGTGAAGGAGAGCCCGTCTCTGGCTTCGCCGTTCAGACGTTTTTGAACCGAATCTTTTGCCATCATGTAATTCACGGTGATGTGTTTACCTACGGTACGGGCAAAATCGAGGAATGAAAAGTCTTTCATCCAATCGTAGTTATTCACCAGTTCGGCATGATTGGGAGCATCCGAGTCGAAGTCGAGAAATTTGCTCAGTTGTTTTTTGATACATTCCTGATTGTGGCGCAAGGTGTTTTCGTCCAAAAGGTTACGTTCTTGCGATTTTCCCGACGGGTCGCCTATCATGCCGGTTGCACCGCCCAACAACGCTATGGGTTTGTGGCCGCACCGTTGGAAATGTCGCAGCATCATAACGCCGCATAAGTGGCCGATGTGAAGCGAATCGGCTGTGGGGTCGATACCTAAATAGGCTGTGACTATTCCTTTTTCAAAAAGTTCTTCGGTTCCCGGCATCATGGTGTGTACCATTCCGCGCCATTTTAATTCTTCTACAAAATTCATCGAATGAAAACTTAATTTAATGTTGATTGTTTCGATGCAAAAGTACGACTCTTTATCGAAAGAAACAATCTTTTGAAATAAACAGGCCATAAAAATACCGATTATTTGTTTTTTCGATTATTCGGTTTATTTTAAATTATAATTGAACGATTTGATTAACTTTGCGCAAACCTATTTTCAGTATTCGTTATGGGGAAAAATGAACCGGAGGCCAAGCAATGGTTTGCCATTCGGGTGACATACAGCCGAGAGATGGCATTGAAGGAATATTTAGACCGCTGCCGCATGGAATCTTTTATACCTATGTCGTATAAGGAGGTAATAAAAGGCGAGCGAAAGGTGAGAAAGTTGGTCCCGGTTATTCATAATCTTGTTTTTGTCCGGTCCACTCGGGAAAAGTTAGATGAGATAAAGCGGGATATCTCTTTGAAAGTCCCCATACGCTATATCATGGACCGGGAAACTCGCAGGCCTTTGGTTGTTCCCGACAGACAGATGCACAGCTTTATAGCGGTGGCGGGTGCTTATGACGAACAGATCGTTTATTTAGACCCGACGATCGTCTCTCTGCGGGAGGGCGATCGGGTGCGTATCGTCGGAGGAGTATTTTCGGGGGTCGAGGGTATTTTCATTCGTATTAAGGGAGATCGCCGTGTCGTCGTATCGATAGAAGGGGTCATGGCTGTGGCAACGGCATTTGTACATCCGTCGTTGATCGAACCGGTATTGCAAAAGTAAAATATTAATAAAATAATATTATGCTTGACCAATGGTGTGAAATATTTATATATTTGCATTTATTTAATAAAAAATAATGATATGAAACTATTGATGAAAAGAGCTTTTACAGTGGTTTTAGCTGCGGTTTTATTATTCGGTTGCGGGGAAGACAACAACAAAACAGGTGGTAACGAGTTGACTCCTCAAGAGAACAAAGCTAAATTGGAACAGTGTGCGATGGAGGTTCTGGGAAAAATTAATCCTCAGGACCATAAAACGTTGGTAGCTGTCTCTTATACACATCTGACGCTGCCGACGACTAGTCGAGTGTAG
>ENA-OZJV01001092-OZJV01001092.1-human-gut-metagenome-genome-assembly--contig:-NODE-1092-length-11389-cov-3.520469_pt1 | contig 11389 bp, 11 predicted proteins | sample MGYA00244179_ERZ653756 | MGnify/ENA primary metagenome ERZ653756 (study PRJEB26926, sample SAMN06165332) | human gut metagenome | biome: ENVO:00009003; feature: ENVO:2100002; material: ENVO:00002003...
TTGAGGAGAGCATCGAGGTGGTCATTGCCGGCTACCAGAAGAAGAACTCCATCCTCACCGACAAGGAAAAGTGCATCGTGGCCTATCATGAGATCGGCCACGCACTGGTGGCGGCGCTTCAGAATCACTCCGCACCCGTGCAGAAGATCACCATCATCCCCCGCACCTCGGGTGCTCTGGGTTACACCATGCAGGTGGACGAGGGCAACCACTACCTGATGAACAAGGCCGAGCTGGAAAACAAGATCGCCACCCTGACCGGTGGCCGCGCCGCCGAGGAGGTGGCCTTCAACTCCATCACCACCGGCGCATCCAATGATATCGAGCAGGCCACCAAGCTTGCCCGCGCCATGTTGACCCGCTACGGCATGAGCGATGAATTTGACATGGTGGCGCTGGAGACCATGAACAACCAGTATCTGGGCGGCGATACCTCGCTGGCCTGCAGTGCCCAGACCCAGCGCGAGATCGATCAGAAGGTGGTAGAGCTGGTCAAGACCCAGCACGAAAAGGCCATTCGCATCCTGACCGAGAACCGCGCAAAGCTGGACGAGCTGGCACAGTACCTGTACCAGAAAGAGACCATCACCGGCGAGGAGTTCATGGATATCCTCAACCGCGATGATGCCGAAAACAAACCGGAAAATCCCTGAAAATAAAAATTTTTGAATCTTTTGCAATAATCCGGCCGCCGTATCCGTTTATAGAGCAGATACGGCGGTTTTCCATTGTGAATGCGCCGCAGCTGAACCATGGTTTAAAAACGATTATGATGCAAAAAAACAAGGCAGTCCCTGCGGCTGCCGTTTTCAGGAGGTATTTCCTATGAAGATGCTGAACAAAAAGTTTGTCCGTACCCTGAGCTGTGCCGCTGTGGCTGTGTGTGCCGCTGCCATGCTGAGCGTTGGCGCTTTTGCTGCCGAGGTGGATTCTACCTGCGTGGAGGGCTATCTGCCCCCGCAGGAGCAGATGGTGCAGGGCGACATTGCACTGCACAGTGCCGACGTTGCCGTGGGCGAAAAAGATCCCAGCTACGGCGGCTACGGTGCCCCGGAGGGCAACCCCATTCAGGGCAACATTATGCTGATCTCCGGTGACGAACTGGCTGACACCGCAAAGACCGAGGCGCGCTACACCGTCAAGGGTCTGCTGGGCAAGCAGCTGCTGTACACCGCCCGCCAGAAGGACGGCGTGCTGACGCTGGACGTGCCCGCCGAGGTGGCTACCTTCCGCACCACCATCGAGGATATGCAGGCCCTGCAGGCCAACGGCGTGAAAACGCTGGTGCTGGTGACCGAAAAGAATACCACCACCCTGAATCTCTCGCTGCTGTGCGAGGGACAGAAGTCCGGCACCCGTGTCACCCTGCGGCATCTGGGCAGCAGCGCTACCCTTTCTGTGGGTCTGCGCTGCCGCCGCGACCTGCTGATCGGCCGCTGAGTAAGACGGTTTGAAATGCCCGCCGCCTGCGCTTTGGGCATGATGCAAGGAAAAATTATTTTTATTAGAGCAATGCCGGAGCGTCTACGGACGCTCCGGCATTGCATTTTCACGGGTTGGGTTGTAAAAATAAACGAAATGACAAGACCCCCGGCGGGCAGCCGGGGGTCTTGTCGCACACTTATGGAGGCTAGGACAGGAATAAAAGGAAGATCACATTCCCTTTGCGGGAAAGAGAATCGCTGCTTACTTGCCGCGGACGGCTGCGAAGCCGGCTTTCAGATCGGCAAGGATGTCATCAATGTGCTCGGTGCCGATGGACAGGCGGATGGTGTTCTGGTAGATCTGCTGCTCGGCCAGCTCCTCATCGGTCAGCTGGCTGTGGGTGGTGGAGGCCGGGTGGATGACCAGGCTCTTTACGTCTGCAACGTTTGCCAGCAGGGAGAAGATCTTCAGGTTGTCAATGAACTTGAAGGCTTCCTCGCGGCCACCCTTGATGTTGAAGGTGAAGATGGATGCACCGCCGTTGGGGAAATACTTCTCGTACAGGGCGTGATCCGGGTGATCGGGCAGAGAGGGGTGGTTGACCTTCTCCACCTGAGGATGGTTTGCCAGGAATTCGACCACCTTCTTGGTGTTCTCCACATGGCGCTCGATGCGCAGGCTCAGGGTCTCGGTGCCCTGCAGCAGCAGGAATGCATTGAACGGGGAGATGGTGGCACCGGTATCGCGCAGCAGGATGGCGCGGATGTAGGTAACGAAGGCGGCAGGGCCTGCGGCATCGGCGAAGGAAACACCGTGATAGCTGGGGTTGGGATCAGCGATATTGCCGAACTTGCCGCTGGCTTTCCAGTCAAATTTGCCGCTGTCCACGATGATGCCGCCCAGGGTGGTGCCGTGGCCGCCGATGAACTTGGTGGCGGAGTGGACGACGATGTCTGCGCCGTGCTCGATGGGGCGGATCAGGTACGGGGTGCCGAAGGTGTTGTCGATGACCAGCGGCAGGCCGTGCTTGTGGGCGATGGCGGCAATGGCGTCGATATCCGGGATATCACTATTGGGGTTGCCCAGCGTCTCCAGATACACAGCCTTGGTGTTGGGCTGGATAGCGGCCTCCACCTGTGCAAGGTCGTGGGCATCCACGAAGGTGGTGTTGACGCCGAACTGGGTCAGGGTGTGTGCCAGCAGGTTGTAGCTGCCGCCGTAGATGGTCTTTTGTGCCACGATGTGGTCACCGGCCTGTGCCAGTGCCTGAATGGTGTAGGTGATGGCGGCTGCACCGGAAGCGGTAGCCAGTGCTGCCACGCCGCCCTCCAGCGCTGCAATGCGCTTTTCGAACACATCCTGCGTGGAGTTGGTCAGACGGCCGTAGATATTGCCTGCATCGGCCAGACCGAAGCGGTCGGCGGCGTGCTGGCTGTTGCGGAACACATAGGACGTGGTCTGGTAGATAGGCACCGCACGGGCATCGGTGGCGGGGTCAGCCTGCTCCTGACCGACATGAAGCTGCAGGGTCTCAAATTTATATTCAGACATTGTTATTTACCTCTCTTTATATACTAAAAGTATTATTATTGTGTACAAAAAATCCCGATGCGTTTTCAAAGGCGCACCGGGCAGTGTGGTCTACCGGAGCTGCTGCTGTCACATTCGGGTGCACATTCGCACAGCCGAGGGCAACATACAGTACACATCCGATGCCGGTGCCCGGTGGGTATGCATTCGCCCACAGCGATAATTCGCGTGCAGCAGTTCTTTCCAGATCAGCTTCATCTTTGTGCCCTCCTTCCGGTAAAACTTTTCCATTCCTCTATGTACCACCCGCCGGGGAACCTCTGTTTCATTTCCCTACAAGACTGGTGGATTGGATGTCTGCATTATATCCCGTTCTACCTAGTTTGTCAATAGGTTAATTCCACTTTTTTCAAGGATGTATTTTTTGCATGATAATTTTGCCCGTACCGCCCCCGCCCGACAGCATTTTGTACAGCACGGTCTTTCGACCATACTGAGGGCACACCGATAACTGCTGCTCGCCTGCACCCTCATCCGGCGCTGCGCGCCACCCGCTCCCCCTTTTGTCGCTTTGCGACATTTTCCCCCGACCGGGGGAAATCTGTCCCGACTGGGGGAAGGCTTATGCTCCGGCACGTTTTCAGGAAATAGGAACTGCGCTTACAGCAAAAAAGGACTGCTGCACCAGATGCCGTGCAGCAGTCCTTTGTATCGTTATAAAGAAAATTTAAGCGATTCGCCGTGAAATAGTTTAGACAGACTTTGTCTGTTCCGTCCGGGTGGAAATGCTGAACAGCACAAAGCCGATGACGAACAGGATGGCAATGGAGCCAACGCCCACGTTGGCGCTGCCGGTCAGCTGGCTGCCCACGCTGACGATCATGGTGCCAAGGAAGGAGGCACCCTTGCCGCAGATGTCGAACAGGCCGAAGTATTCGCCAGATTTTTCCTGCGGGATGATCTTGGCAAAGTGGCTGCGGCTCAGTGCCTGCACACCGCCCTGGAACATACCCACCACCACGGCCAGCACCCAGAACTGCCACTGACTCTTCAGGAAGAAGGCAAAGACGGCAATGCCGATATAGGCTGCAATGCACACCGGGATCAGGGTCTTGGACGCGTATTTCTGGCTCAGGCGGCCGAAGATCAGCGCCGAGGGGAAAGCCACGATCTGGGTGACCAGCAGCGCCAGCAGCAGGCCGGTGGTGTCCAGTCCCAGTGCCGTGCCGTAGGCGGTAGCCATATCAATGATGGTATACACGCCGTCGATGTAGCAGAAGAAGGCCAGCAGGAACCAGAACACCTGCTTGTCCTGCGGCAGATGCTTCAGGGTCTGCCCAATGCGCACAAAACTCTGACGGATGGCGTGCTGCTCCACCTCCACATAGTTGATCTGGCGGTACTTTTTCAGCAGCGGCAGGGTGACCACCAGCCACCATACGGCGGTAATGACCAGCGCGATGGACAGCGCGGTCATCTGACTAAGCCCCACTGCACTGCTGCCCAGCACCAGCGCCAGACAGACCACAAAGGGCACGCAGCTGCCGATATAGCCCCATGCGTACCCGCGGGAGGACACCATGTCCATCCGCTCCGGGGTGGTCACATCGCCCAGCATGGAGTCGTAGAACACCAGACTGCCGGAGTAGCCGATCTTGGCAATGATAAAAATGACCAGAAAGGCCAGCCATGTGCCCGCCATACCCATGGCGCAGCAGCCAATGACGCCCACAAAAAGGCAAAGCATGAAGATGGGCTTTTTAAAGCCCTTGGTGTCCGCCAGCGTGCCCAGAATGGGGCTCAGAATGGCGGTGACCACCGTGACGATGGAGCTTGCATAGCCCCAATAGGCCAGATAGTCCACCTTGCTCACCCCACCGGCCTCGGCCAGCGCATTGAAGAAGATGGGCACCAGCGTGGCGATCATCAGCACAAAGGCCGAGTTGCCCACATCGTATAAGATCCATGCCCGCTCCAGCGGTGTCACCTTGAATTTTTCAGTTTTCATCGTATTTCCCTTGTCCTCTTTGCACCGCCGGGCGGCGCGTTTTTTAAAATTCCCCAAAGGTGTGGTCGTAGGCGGCATCCAGCGGCTCGTCCGTATCCAGCTTTGCCACATACTCTAAGATCAGCCGCTCTGCCAGCGGTAAAGCCTTGGCGTACAGCGCGTCCAGCTTGCGGTTGCTCTCGGTGCACTGCGGGTTCGGCTGCGGGTTTGCCACAAGGCCGTGCATCCCATCGTACTTGCCCAGCACCTTCATGCCGGTCAGCACCACCCAGCGCTTGACCGGGCTCGAAGCCTGCAGCACCTTATGCACCAGGATCATCCCCTTCAGGGCTTCCAGCGCGGTCTGCTCCGAAATATCCCTGTAAAACGGCGCAATGACCCGGGCGTTTGCCGCGCTGGGGTGGATATGGCTGGCGGTAAAGAAGGTCAACGGGTCATAGCCGTCCCGGCGCAGCAGCATATTGTCGAACTCGGTCTCGATCTCGCAGTGGGTCACACCGCTCTCCCGGGTAAACTGCTCCACAAAGGGGTGGCAGGTGCTGTCCAGTGCAAAATGGCACACAAAGCCCAGCGCGTAGGCCAGCGCAGCCTCGCGGTCGGCTTCCTCGTGCACCACCCGCCGTGCCCGGTCAAAGAACGTTCTGCCCGGCTCATCGTGCATGGCATTGCCCAGCGCGGCGACCGGGGTGGACTTTTCCGCATGGTAATAGAACAGCAGATCCGGCCCGTGCAGACCGATATCGTACAGTTCCCGGTGTGCCTCCAGCTTTTCCCGCAGCGGCGCGGGCAGGTGATCCAGCACATTTGCGCCAAAGCGGCGGTGTGCGTAGGTAGAGGGCATCTCTCATTCCTCCTTCTTGCTGTGCCAGCGCCCGCCGCCCTGTTCCGGCTGCACTGACCAAAAATTCTATCGTTTCCAGTATAGCAGAAAGTTTGCCGACCTTCTACCCTTTTGTGTCTGTTTTCTGTAAAAAGTTTTAATGATTTTGCTGCACTTCCCGCCGCTCCCCCCAAACAGAAAAGGGACCTCCTGAAATGCCCGCAGGCATTTCAGGAAGTCCCTTTCTTAATCATTCAGGCTCACACACTCTCATAGCCCTGCGGCATCTCGCTCTTGCGGTCGCGGGACATCAGGTTGCGCAGTGCGTCGCTGGCGCTCATGCCCTCCTTGACGATGGCGTTCACCGTCTGGGCAATGGGCATTTCCACATGATACTTTTCGGCCAGTTCCATGGCGGCGGGCAGGGCGTTGATGCCCTCCACCACCATGCCGACCTCCTTCACAGCCTGCTCCGGGCTTTCGCCCTTGCCAATCAGGATACCAGCGCGGTTGTTGCGGCTGTGCATACTGGTGGCGGTAACGATCAAATCGCCGATACCGGCCAGACCCGCAAAGGTCTGGATGTTGCAGCCCATGGCCACGCCCAGCCGGGCGATCTCGGCAATGCCGCGGGTGATCAGAGCGGCGCGGGCGTTATCGCCGTAGCCAAGGCCGGTGGAGATGCCAACGCCCAGCGCGATGACGTTCTTCATGGCACCGCTCAGCTCCACGCCCTTGATATCAGTGTTGGTGTACACGCGCATACAGGTGTTGCTGAACACCTCCTGCACCACCTCGGCAGCTTCCAGATCCGGGCTGGCGGAAACGATGGTGGTAGGCAGATCCAGCGCCACCTCCTCGGCGTGGGTGGGGCCGCTGAGCGCCACCAGACGCACCGCACGGGGGCCGTTCTCGTGGCTCAATTCATCGGCAAGGATCTCGGTCATGGTATATAAGGTATCGGGTTCAATGCCCTTTGCCACGTCCACGATGATCTGGCCGGAGCGGATATAGGGCCGTGCCTTAGCCGCCGTGGCACGCACGAACACCGACGGCACTGCAAACAGCAGCACGTCCTTGCCGGTGCAAACTTCCTCTATGCTTTTGGTAAAACGCAGCTCCTGCGGGATGACCATTCCCGGCAGATTGGGGTGTACCCGGGTGGCGGAAAGGTTGTCCACCTCGGCTTCAATAGCCGACCACACCTGCACATCGTTGCCGCTGACGGTCAGCATCCGTGCCAGAGCCATGCCCCAGGTACCTGCACCCAGAACACCAATACTAAACTTTTTCACGTTTGTATCCTCCGTGTCTGCACCGGGCAAGGGGCAAGCCCCTGCCGGTGGATTTGCGCCGTGCCGAGCCGTTGCCCCGCGCCTGCGCACTACTATGACCATTGTACACGAAAGCACCCACAGCGTCAAGCATCTGCCGCATTGCACAAATATTTAACAAGTTTATGCAATTTTTCGGTCACATCACACGTTTTGTGCAAACCGTTTGCGCTGCGGGGCATTTCATGCTATTATAGTATTCTGGTAGGTTTTGTAGGGATTTGTGACCGAGTCTCTTGACTTTGACCCTACTTTAAGGTATATACTGCTTTAGTCGGCAAAAGCTTTGCCGGTCTGCGTATTTTTATTTTGAGGAAAAACCAATGTTTGAAGCACTTTTATCCAACCGCACGGTCAGCGTGCTGGTGGAGGCGCTGCCCCGCATCCTGACGGCAGGCCTGACCATGACCATTCCGCTGACCCTTCTCTCCTTCTTTTTTGCCATGATCATCGCGGTGGCGGTGGCGCTGGTACAATACGCCAATGTGCCGGTGCTGCGGCAGATCGCCCGGTTCTATATCTGGGTCATCCGGGGCACGCCGCTGCTGGTGCAGCTGTTCATCATCTTTTACGGCCTGCCCAGCGTGGGCATCATGCTGGATGCCTTTCCGGCGGCGGTCATCGCCTTTGCCTTCAACGAGGGTGCTTACTGCGCCGAGACCATGCGCGGTGCGCTGGAAAGCGTGCCCAGGGCCAGTTGGAAGCCGGTTACTGCGTGGGCATGAGCTGGTGGCAGATTATGCGCCGCATCGTGCTGCCGCAGGCACTGCGCACCGCCGTGCCTGCGCTGTCCAATTCCCTCATCGGTATGATCAAGGACACCTCGCTGGCGTCCAATATCACGGTGGCAGAGCTGTTCATGGCCGGGCAGCGGGTAGCCGCCCGCACCTACATCTTCCTGCCCATCTACTGTGAGGTGGCCGTGGTGTATCTGCTGTTCTGTACCGTCATCACCAAGCTGCAAGGGCTGCTGGAGCGCCAGCTCAACGCCCACGGCTTCCAGTAAGAAAGGAGTGTGGCTGTTATGGCAATGTTAGAGATACGCGGCGTCCACAAATCCTTCCATACTTACGCAAAGCCCGGCGTCCATCCCGGTATCTTTGGCCGCGCCCCCAAGCCGACCAGCAGTCTGGACGTACTGCGCGGCGTCGATTTGACGGTTGAAAAGGGCGACGTCGTGGCCATCCTTGGCCCTTCCGGCTCAGGCAAGACCACCCTGCTGCGTTGCCTGAACTTTCTGGAGACCGCTGACAGCGGCACTCTGGTGTTCGACGGCGAATCCTTCGATCTTGGCAGGATCTCCCGGGCCGACATTGCCCGCCTGCGCAAAAAAACGGCCTTTGTGTTCCAGAACTACAACCTGTTCCGCAACAAGACCGCCCTGCAGAACGTGACCGAGGGGCTGATCGTAGCGCGTAAGCTGCCCAAGGAGCAGGCGGATGAGATTGGCATGAAGATGCTTGCCAAGGTAGGCCTTGCAGACCGCGCCGACTACTACCCCCGCCAGCTTTCCGGCGGACAGCAGCAGCGGGTGGCGATCGCCCGCGCCCTTGCCGCCGACCCGGAGATCATCTATTTTGACGAGCCCACCAGTGCCCTTGACCCGGAGCTGACCGGCGAGGTGCTCAGCGTGATGCGGCAGCTGGCCGAGGAGGGCATGACCATGCTGGTGGTCACCCACGAGATGGGCTTTGCCCGCAACGTTTCCTCCAAGACCGTGTTTATGGAAAACGGCGTGGTGGTGGAGCAGGCACCCTCTCAGCAGTTCTTTGCATCCCCCAAGGAGGAGCGCACCCAGGCTTTCCTGCGCAGGATCGCCCACACGGAATAAGCACTCTCCTGTTTTTATATTTTTCACGACAGAAAGGATTTTTTACTATGAAACGTAGAACCTTTATTTCTCTGATGGGCGTTATGGTCGCAGCCGGGGTGCTGAGCCTGACCGGCTGCTCCTCCAAGGACACCGCCGCCAGTACTGCCAGTTCCGCACCGCTGAATAAGCTGGACAGCATCCAGAAGAGCGGCAAGCTGGTGGTGGCGCTGGAGGGCGCATGGCAGCCGTGGAGCTACCACGATTCCTCCGACACGCTGGTGGGCTATGACGTGGAGGTCTCCCGCGCCATTGCCGAAAAGCTGGGCGTGGAGCCGGAGTATGTGGAGAGCGACTGGGACAGCCTGTTTGCTGGTCTGGACGCCGGCCGCTACGACATGGTGTGCAACGGCGTAGAGGTGACCGAGGAGCGCGCCAAGACCTACGCTTTCACCACCCCCTACGGCTACATCCACACTGCGCTGGCGGTGCGCAAGGATAATACTGACATTACCAGCTTTGAGGACCTGAAGGGCAAGACCACCGCCAACAGTCTGGCTTCTACCTACATGGAGCTGGCCGAGAGCTACGGTGCTACCGTGCAGGGCATCGACACGCTGGAAGAGACCATCCAGCTGTTGACTGCAGGCCGCATTGACGCCACCCTGAACGCGGACGTTTCCTTCTACGACTACCTGAACGTCCACCCGGAGGCAGATTTCAAGCTGGTGGCACAGACCGCCGAAGCCTCCCATGTGGCCATCCCGGTGCTCAAGAGCGAGGACACCGCCTATCTGGACGCGCTGAACACCGCTATTGAAGCTCTGCGCGCCGACGGCACCTTAAAGACCCTGAGCGAGAAGTACTTCGGACAGGATATCTCTTCTGAAAATTAAGCTTTATATACATCCCTGCACCGCTGTGGAAAACCCGCAGCGGTGTTTTTTTTGCGTTCGTCTATTGACTTATGCAATATTATATGATATATAATATTATAGAAACATACCATATCGAAAGGAGGCTGTTCCTGCATGAGTTTTCCCATCAGTGCCGCGCTGCTGGACGCCATTGTGCTGTCCGTGGTGGCGCAGGAGCCGGAAGGTACCTACGGCTACAAGATCACCCAACAGGTCACCCACACGCTGGAACTGAGCGAATCCACCCTGTACCCGGTGCTGCGCCGGTTACAGAAGGACCAGCTGCTCACGGTCTACGATGCGCCCTTCAATGGCCGCAACCGCCGCTATTATCAGATCACCGCCGCCGGGCGGGCGCAGCTTGCCGCCTACGCGCAGGAGTGGAGCCGCTACCGTTCTTCCATTGACACATTTTTCAGAGAGGTGGAATGATCTATGACCCGTACTGCATTTCTTGCTGCGCTGGAGCAGCTTCTGGCTCCCTTGCCGGAGGCCGAGCGCAAGGACGCTTTGAGTTATTACGAGGATTATCTGGATGCCGCCGGGCCGGAAAACGAAGCCCGCGCCATTGCGGAGCTGGGCAGCCCGGAGGAGGTCGCCCGCAAGATTCTGGACGAGCAAAGCCCGCAAGGCGCCTCTGCCGCCCCGGCATCCCCTGCCCGCAAGCCGCGTTCCCGCTGGCGCATGGTGCTGGGCGGCGGGCTGGCGGTGCTGGTGCTGGCCTGCTTTTTCTTCCAGCACTCCAAGGCCACCCCGGTGCAGCCGGTCGAGCCTGCGTCCCCGGCAGCGGACAGCAGCTCTGTCCCGGAGGAGGCCAGCAGCAGCTACCTCGCTGTCCTGGCCGATACCGTCCCCCTCACCATTCCTGCTGATGACCTTGGGGAAAGCACCCTGCAGATCCCGCTGGAAAAGCTGGATCAGGAGCTGAAGCTCAGTCTGAACTACGGCTCTGTGACCTTTGTCACCGACCCGTCCCTTACCTCGGACAAATACGCCACCTTCCAGTTCGACAACTTCCCCCATGCGCCCGTTCTGCGCACCACCGGCGGGGACGGCCGCACTACCCTGACCTTTGAAATGCCGGAAAACTGGCAGGTAGCCGAGAATGCTCCGGGGGCCATGCTCACCGTCACCATTCCGGCAGACGCCCTCACCCGGCTGATCATCAGCTTGGAGACCGGCGATGTCCGCCTTGCGCCCATGCAGCTGAAAACGCTGAATGTTGCGCTGGCTAACGGCGGTCTGCGTGCCGAAGACCTGACCGTGACCCGCGACCTGCTGGTCGAGCTTCCTGCTGGGGGATGCATGATCGATCACCTTTCCGTTGCAGAATACGCCAATATCACCGCAACCCGCTGCATCCAACTGCATCTGGATGGCGACCCCGCCGACTACACGACCGATGCCCGCACGGATAACGTTGTACGCATCGGCAGCAAAACATACGATAAACGCTATACCTCTACCGGTCCCAACGGGATCCTGAATCTTTACGCCCTGTCTCTTATACACATCTCCGAGCCCACGAGACTAGGCATGATCTCG
>ENA-OZJV01001105-OZJV01001105.1-human-gut-metagenome-genome-assembly--contig:-NODE-1105-length-11315-cov-4.696270_pt1 | contig 11315 bp, 10 predicted proteins | sample MGYA00244179_ERZ653756 | MGnify/ENA primary metagenome ERZ653756 (study PRJEB26926, sample SAMN06165332) | human gut metagenome | biome: ENVO:00009003; feature: ENVO:2100002; material: ENVO:00002003...
ATCTACACTCGACTAGTCGTCGGCAGCGTCAGATGTGTATAAGAGTCAGATCAATACAAGGATCCTTATACCGGTGAGGAAGAGGAAATCCTGATAGAGAATACCGAAACCCGTGACCAACCCAAAAATCGTGAAAATGCAATGCGTCAGTTGCGTTCTATTCTTTACGATAAAGAATTGCAGCACCGCATGGCAGAACAAGCGAAAGTGGAAGCCGGTAAGAAGAAAATCGAATGGGGATCGCAGATTCGCAGCTATGTATTCGATGACCGTCGCGTGAAAGACCATCGTACCAACTATCAGACTTCGGATGTAAACGGAGTGATGGATGGTAAAATCGAGGAATTCATCAAAGCCTATCTGATGGAATTTTCATCGCAGGAATCATAAAAACAAAAATTAGCGAGTGTTATTTTTGGAAAGTTAAAAGATTTGTTTTTACTTTGTTAGCGTTGAACTTTAAAGCTAACATTATGGGTAAAAGTAAGAGAAAAGTAGCACATAGTAAGAAAGAGGAGGAGCAGGCCCAGCGGGTAGTCAAGATAGTATTTGTTTCACTCATTATTTTGGCGCTGATTATGCTGATCGCATATTCCTTTTTCGGCTGATTGATTCACCACAGGTTACACAGTTTTGCATGGACGGGGACACGTTGATTGTCGACGGTGAATATCCATGCTGACGAGGGTAGTCCGTGGTGAATTCTTTTTTTGTAACCCCTTTGTTATCCGTGTAACAGTATTGTAACCATTCTGTAATTTCACCGTATCTCTTTTGTAATCTCTCCGTATCTTGCTCATTGTACCTTTGCCGCGAATTAAGTAGCAAACAACTGAATGAGTAGAATTACAACAACCGTCGCCCTGCTTTTGTTGGCGACAGCAGCCTGCGGACAGGCTAAAGAAGATGCCGGGGATGGCAAACAGCTGGATAAGCAGACCATGGAACTGAAAGATTATTTGCCTGAAATTCATGGGACAATCCGGGGAAAATATGAGTTCCAGACAGAAACCAACGAAAGCCGTTTTGAAGTGCGGAATGCCCGCTTCAGTGTTTCGGGAAATGTACATCCGATTGTTGCCTATAAAGCGGAGATCGATTTGTCCGACGAGGGTTCCATCAAGATGCTTGATGCGTATGCCCGTGTATTTCCTGTCAAGGACCTGAATTTTACGATTGGTCAGATGCGTGTACCTTTCACGATCGACGCCCATCGTTCTCCCCATCAGCAGTATTTTGCCAATCGTTCTTTTATAGCCAAGCAGGTGGGCAATGTGCGTGATGTCGGCTTCACCGGTTGTTATACACAAAAAGAAGGTCTTCCTTTTATCCTTGAAGGTGGATTGTTTAACGGCTCCGGACTGACTAATCAGAAGGAATGGCATAAGACCTTGAATTATTCGATAAAAGCACAGTTGCTGCCTAATAAAAATTGGAATCTCACTTTGAGCACTCAAATGATAAAGCCGGAACATACCCGTATTAATATGTATGATGCCGGCATCTACTATCAGAATAATCGTTTTCATATCGAAGCGGAGTATTTGTATAAAATGTATGGACACGAAGCGTTTAAGGACGTTCATGCGGTCAATAGCTTTGTGAATTATGATTTGCCGTTGAAAAAAGTATTCAATAAGATTTCTTTTCTGGCCCGTTATGATATGATGACTGACCACAGTAATGGGCTGGCGGACAGTGAGACAGGTGTTTTGAAGATAAACGACTATGCCCGTCATCGTGTGACAGGCGGTATCACGCTGAGCCTTTCCAAAGCTTTTATTGCCGATCTCCGTCTCAACTTTGAGAAGTATTTCTATCAGAAGTCCGGAGTTCCCAAAGAATCGGAGCGTGATAAAATCGTTATTGAGTTTATGACGAGATTTTGATTTTTAATTATCTTTGTGCTATGGCACAAGAAATAGAACGTAAATTTTTAGTTTCCGGTGATTTTAAATCCTTTGCTTTTGCGCAGAGCCGGATTATGCAGGGATATATTTGCAGCGCCCGTGGTCGGACGGTGCGGGTTCGTATTCGTGACGATAAAGGTTATCTCACTATCAAAGGTGCTTCCAATGAATCGGGTACCAGTCGCTATGAGTGGGAAAAGGAACTTCCCTTGTCCGAAGCGGAAGAACTGATGAAACTTTGCGAACCGGGAATGATTGATAAGACCCGTTATCTGGTACGTAGTGGCAATCATATCTTCGAAGTAGACGAGTTCTACGGTGAGAATGAAGGACTTATTGTGGCTGAAGTAGAGCTGGGCACGGAAGATGAGGCGTTTGTCAAGCCCGGGTTTATTGGCGAAGAAGTGACCGGGGATATACGCTACTATAACTCTCACCTGATGAAAAAACCGTATAAAACGTGGTGAATGTTAACAAATAAGCTGTATATTTGTTCCTAGTACTAAAAGAGCAGTATATGGAACAGTTGTACAATTATCTACCGAGAGAACTGATAACTTTCGTTCTGGTTACTTTATTTTCTTTACTTATCGGACTGTCACAACGACGGATCAGTCTGAAGCGTGAAGGGGAAACAACTCTCTTCGGGACTGATCGTACATTTACTTTCATTGGTATTCTAGGCTATTTGCTCTATATACTCGATCCTACGGATATGCGTCTGTTTATGGGTGGTGGTGCTGTGCTCGGTTTATTGCTGGGCTTGAACTATTACGTCAAGCAGTCTCAATTCCATGTTTTTGGTGTAACGACCATTATTATTGCACTGATTACTTATTGTCTGGCTCCTATTGTTTCTACCCAGCCTTCCTGGTTTTATGTGATGGTGATTGTGACGGTGCTTTTATTGACAGAGCTTAAACATACCTTTACGGAGTTTGCCCAGCGGATGAAGAACGATGAGATGATTACATTGGCAAAGTTCTTGGCTATCAGTGGTATCATATTGCCTATGTTACCGCACAAGAACCTGATTCCGGATATTAATCTCACTCCTTATTCTATTTGGCTGGCGACGGTTGTTGTCTCCGGTATCTCGTATTTGTCTTACTTACTGAAACGCTATGTGTTTCATGAATCGGGAGTATTGGTTTCCGGCATTATCGGTGGATTATATAGTAGTACTGCCACAATTTCGGTATTGGCCCGTAAAAGCAGAAAGGCTTCCGAGCAGGAGGCGAACGAATATGTAGCTGCTATGCTGCTTGCGGTCAGCATGATGTTTCTGCGTTTTATGATATTGATTCTGATCTTTAGCAGGGAGATATTTACATCTATCTATCCTTATCTTTTGATTATGTCTGTGGTAGCTGCCGTTGTTGCGTGGTTTATCCATTCCCGTCATCGACGCTCCAAGGATATGACCGATGAGTCGGAAGATGAGGACAGCAGTAACCCGCTCGAATTTAAAGTTGCTCTGATTTTTGCCACTCTCTTCGTTGTGTTTACAGTGCTGACGCACTATACTTTGGTTTATGCGGGTACAGGCGGATTGAATCTGCTTTCTTTTGTATCCGGACTTAGTGACATTACTCCTTTTATCTTGAACCTTTTGCAGAATACAGGGAGCGTAGCTGTACTGGTTGTTGTGGCTTGCAGTATGCAGGCTATTATCAGTAATATTCTGGTGAATATGTTTTATGCTTTATTTTTTGCAGGGAAAGGTAGTAAGTTACGTCCCTGGATTTTGGGAGGATTCGGGACGGTGATCGGGGTAAATCTTGTGTTGCTTCTGTTCTTCTATTTGTAGAAAAGGGGGGCATCCTTTTTGTTGCCGAATACACTCAATAGAACTGGCTTATATTTTGTTTTTTTGAATAAAGAAACTATCTTTGTATTTAGATATAATAGTATCTGAATAGTGCTATTTTTTAATTAATTGAATACAATTGTATGCCTTTACTTTATAATTTTGATGTAGAGAGACCCGAAGAGTTGCTGGCAATTCTGGCTCAGAATCTGCAGAAACGCAGGCTTGAGAAAGGACTTTCCCGAGAAGCTCTTACCGAACTTAGCGGAGTTCCGACGCCTACTATTGCCAAGTTCGAACAAAAGCATACTATTTCATTAGCATCCTATGTGGCATTAGCAAAAGCGTTGGGTTATTCCAAAGCTATCAAGGAACTTTTATCTGAACCGCTGTTTAGTACAATGGAGGAGTTGGAAATGATTAATAAGAATAAAAACAGAAAGAAGGGGCGTAATGAAATCAGTAAATAAACTGATAGTAACCTATCATAGTAGAAGTGTTGGAACTCTCAGTATGACACCTGATAATCGGCTATGCGCATTTCAGTATGATAGAGAGTGGTTGGCTAATGGGTTTTCTATCTCTCCGCTTGACTTGCCTTTAAAACCTGATTTGTTTATTGCTAAGCCACAACCTTTTTGGGGAAACTTTGGTATTTTTGAAGACAGTCTCCCTGATGGATATGGGCGTTATTTACTTCATCGTTTACTCAAAAAACAAGGGGTGAATGATAGCGAGCTAACTCCCTTGCAACGGTTGAGTATAGTCGGGACATCAGGGATGGGAGCTCTTTGCTATATACCGGAGACATACATTGGCGAAGAAAAATCTCTTCCGACACTGGATTGCCTTCAGCAAATGGCATTGGACATACTGTCAGAGAAGTCATATGAGGATGAAGAGGTACTTTACTTTAATAGTGGCAACTCAGGTGGATGCCGCCCTAAATGTTTACTTCACGATACAGAAGGAGCTTGGTTGGTGAAGTTCAGGCATACATATGATCCGAAAGATATGGGAGCGATGGAGTATCGTTATAATGAAGTCGCTCGTAAATGTGGCATAACAGTACCGGACTTTAAATTGATGGACGGAAAGTATTTTGCTACCAAACGTTTTGATATTGAAAATGGTATTAGGTATCATATTGCTACGGCAGGGGCACTACTTAATGAATCTATTATGCAACCCAGATTGGATTATAAGACTTTACTGCACTTGGTTGGTTATCTTACCCAAGACCCTAAACAGGTAGATGAAATGTTCCGGCGTATGGTGTTCAATGTCTTAACGGATAATAAAGATGACCATGCCAAAAACTTTAGTTTCATTTATAAAGAGGGGAACTGGGCGTTAGCTCCGGCTTATGACTTGACCCGATGCAATAACGGATATAATGGAGAACATGCTACCTCTGTTAATAATCATGGTAATCCTACTATAGAAGATATGCTGATTGTTGGAGAGAGCATTCGTATTCCTCGGAAAAAGGGAAAAGAGATGATATTGACTATTGCAGAAGGGTGTGCTGAGTTATTATCTAAAAAAGGCATCTGAGAAACAGATGCCTTTTTTAATGAAGTTATTTAGAAATCAATATCGTTCATGCTATTAACCAATAACTGATATTTAATATATCCTCCACTTTTAGAAGAATATTTGGTATAAATAGCGGTGATATTACCTTTGGCACCATCTGCAGGCAGAGGCTGAAGTGCGAAGTTTGAATATCCGCTGACACGCAGGATATAGTTGCCACCTGTAGATGTCGTATTGTCATAAGCAAACCAGGAAGAACCATAATAGCGATTACCTCCATAGCTGTAAGCATAGGTTGGAGTCAATCCTTCTTCTGCATAATATTTGTTTTCATATACAGCGGTGGTTGAACCGTTCGGGTAAGTTGTTTCCAGATATTGAGGATACTTGTCGCCGTCGTATGTGCCTTCTTTGTAAGTCAGTCCTTCGAAACGTACCAAACGTCCTAATGCATCATCATTCAATTCTGTTTTATAATTATTTTCATTGATAATCAATATGTCGTCTTCTGTCAGACTGCCGAGTTCACCTTTGAATACATGTTGATCTACAAATAAGGTATTCTCGAGATTACGGTTTGCATAACCTTTGGAAATGTCTTCTGCTGTCGGCATTCCACCTACACTTAACATATAACGATAGCTACCGATAGCCAGACCTTTGGTTTTAACAAAGAGAGTCTGCCCTACGTGAAAATAAACATAGTTGCTAACCATCAATTTCAGTTCAATGGCTGATTTGGATGATTCATCATAGATGTATACTGATTTGTATACATTACCGGCTTGGTCGCTTGAGATGACTTTTCCGCTGATGACATAGTCTTCTGTGATTTCCAGAGTTTTTCCCAGACTGGCTGCACCGTTTCCGTATTCTTTATAGAAAAGTTGCTTAAAGTCCTTGATGGAGATTAGTTTGCTATTTGAGAAGTCTTCTTTTGTCCAGACTTTGGCTGGAGCAGGCTCTTCAAATTCGTTGTAGCAGCTACTGAAACCGAGCACTACTACCGCAAGCATAAATAATTTAAATATTTTGTTCATAACTGTTCTTTTTACTTATGATGTCCTTAGAAACGGAAATAAATGTTCATGTAATAGGTTGTACCGAACATATAGAAATATTTCGAATCAAACGGTTGGTAAGTTTGATAACTTTCATCCTTGTTCTTCAGCAGACGAACTTGTTCATAACCGCCGGTCTTGATATTCTGGTTGTTGAGCAGGTTCTTTACTTCCAGGCTGAAACCAAGAGTGTAGGCACGGTTAATGTACCAGTTCTTACCAACACTTGCATTTAAAACGCAAGCAGAGTTGAATTTCTCCTGATTACGTAACGTTGCGATATCTTCTTCAGTCATTCCCGGTGTCAGTACGGCATCTGTACGATAGAGCGGACTCATAGATAAGTACATATTATTATAATAGTTCATATCTAATGACGCGAATATGTTTTTAGGACCACGGTAAGACAAGCCTACGTTCAGTGCTGTTTGCGGAGTGCTTTCTACACGGAAGTTCTTCCAGTATACTTTACCTTGGTTCTTGATTTCTCCACTATTATCCTGAATCTGTACATAATCCGGGTTATTGTCATAAGTGAATTGTCCCCAGCTGATGGCTGCATTCAGAGAAAGTCCTGCATAGATAGGTACAGAAGCTGCTGCTTCAAGTCCGAAGTGACGTTTGTTGATACCGCTCATTGCAAAGTTGGAGAAGGTAGCTTCTACGTCATCATAATAAGAGAGAACTTTGGACTGATCCATAAACTTCGTATAGTATCCGGAGATACGTGCTTTAACATCCCCCCAACGCAAGTTATAAGAGGCGTCTACACCAAATACCTTCTCGCTTGAAATACCCGGAGTCGCAGAGTTGCGGGTACGGGGAGAAACAAATGAAGCTTGGAAGGCAGGAGCATCCTGCATATAGATGATGTTGGCATCAATAGAATGAGCAGCAGAGAACTTATAGCTGAAGTTGGCTTTCAGTTTATAAGTCAGGTAATTCTGCTTCTTAGAGTCTCCTTGAGAATTGTCAAGGAACAACCCTTTTTTCCAAATACCATGACGCCACAGAGTAGTATGTCCGAGTTCTCCACCCAGATTGACTCCAAAGTTGCCGAAGTTTCTGCTATATTGTGCCCAGGCGCGTGCGTTGATAATATTTCCGTAGTAGTCGTAGCTGTATTTATCACCCTTCTTGACAGCTTGGGCATGACCGTACTTATCATAGTACTCCATGTTGTTCTGGTAAAGGATTGGGTTCATACCACCCATGTCACGTTCGGCAAACTTGTCTACGTCTACCCAGTAATCACCACCCAGCAAATCTTTCACTTCGCTATAATATTCTGTGCGATTACGACGCAAGTTTAATCCACCGTTAATTTTAGAATTGTCACGGAAGATATGAGAAAATTGTGTGTAGAGATTCCAGTCTATCTGATCGGCATGGCGTTCTTCAATCATGTTGATGGCACGATGACCGGCTCCATAGGTCGGGTTCTCTTCCTGGCTTTGGTTGATATGATACAAATTGTCCCAGTTGATGTGGCGGATGTTATTAGTATTTCCCATCCATGCTTCATACAGTTGTGCTCCGACGTAAGTGTTGTTATAGAAACTCGGTAAATAACGGTAATAGTCGGGACGTGGGTCGGGACCACCGTACCAAGTCAGCGCAGAGTAACCGTTCTGTCCGAAACGTACAGAGGTTGCAACGTTTAATTGTGAACGGTCATTGATGTCGAATGTATAATTCAACATCGTAATAGGTTCATGATAGCTGCGCACACGTGCGTTGACACGCTTTCCATTCAGCCAACCCCAGTTTGGATTGTAGTAGTTGTTGCCTACTAAGTCGTAGACTTCCTGAGTAGAAGCTTGTTGTGCACCACGTTCTGTGGGAGCACCCAGGATGCTTAATGCCAAGCGGTGTTGTGAATTGAATTGCTTTTCTACAGCGGCAAAATATCCGAAGGCATTGTAGTACACACCGTTTACATAAGAGTTTCCTCCTTGGCGGGTTGATACGGAGAAGGCATAAGACCAGCCGTTATCCTGTAATCCGGATGCATAGGTCAGCATACCACGGAAGCGATACATGGAGTTACCGTTAACTACGCTGGCGCGAAGGCCTTTGCGCATCTGTGAAGGACGGGTATTGATATTTGTTGTACCTGCGATACCACCGATGCCCATATCCCCCATGTTCAGCGCAGATGTGACTTCCTGATTACGAGTCGCATCATTCAAGCCGCTCCACAAAGACCAGGGAGTATATCCTGTCATTGCGTCATTCAGTTGAATACCGTTCATATAAACGTCGGAGTATTGAGAATCATAACCACGTACATTGAAACGCATTTCACTGAATTTGTAGGAAGCAATGTTATTGAATACGTCTTTTGATGCGGACAGAGACGAGGGAAGTGATTGTGCATCCTCCAGCGTTTCTGTGTCAAATTCGGCAAAGATAGCATCGTCCATCGTAGGAGCAACGTTTTCAGGGATCAAAATGACGTTATTGATATCTCTGATCAACTTATCCACACGGACAGCCAGAGTTAAAGGTTCGAACTCTGCAGCTTCGAAAGACAGCGTGTATTCTCCTTTTGCCAGGTTTTCGATGACGAAGTTACCCGACGCATCAGTCTTGGTTGTTACATCTCCCGGGGTTAATGTCACTTTTACGCCGTCTATGGCCGCACGTGTCGTACGGGAAACGACTTTACCTTTGACTCCACCATTGTTTTGTGCAAAAACAGTGAATGACATCAAAGATAATACCATGAATAGGATTGTTTTGATTTTCATATAAACTTATTTTTTTATTTACCTATATAGATATATACGGGGAAGTGGTCACTGTAACCTCCCTGGAAGTTATTACCTACGTATGTGCGCAATGGATATCCTTTGTATTGTCCTTCTTTCTGCACCATGTAAAGTTGCTTGAAGATATTTCCATAGAATTTAGATCCGGGAGCTTGCTGCAATTTCAGCTTTCCTGTCGATCCTTTTGCTAAATTCTCGGATACTACAATATTATCAAAGATATTCCAGGCATCTCCGTAGGCTAGTGTTCCGTATCCTGCTTTGAGCATATCGGCATAAGGAGCGAAGAAGTCGCCTTCCTTCAAATCTTTCAGTTTGAATTTGGCTCCTAACCCTTGTGCTATACTTTTGTCGGTCGGATCATCATTGAAGTCTCCCATCATAACCACTTTCGTGTTAGGATTGGCCTTCATTACAGAGTCTGCAATGCTGCGCATCTGTTCGCCTACAGCGATACGTTTAAATTCTGAAGCTTCTTTTCCTCCCAGGCGTGAAGGCCAGTGTGCTACCATAAAGAAGAAGGGTTCGTTTTCAATCGTTCCCCAAAGCGTCAGGATATCACGGGTCTTGAAGTCCGGAAGTGAAGGGATGACTGTTCTTACAGCTTTTTCTCCTTCTATTTTAAACACATCGGGACGATACAGAAAAGCAACGTCTACACCGCGGGCTTCAGGAGAGTCGAAATGTGAAATCCGATAGTTTGCCGGAGCCAGTTTGCGGGTTGCGATAATATCTTCCAGTACACTGCGGTTTTCTACTTCCGATACACCGATAATTACCGGATAATCCTTGTTGATAGCTGCAATATCGAAGAATACACGTTCTGTGTTAGCCAACTTCTTATTGTACTTGGCTGAGTTCCACTTCTTAGGTCCTTCGGGAGTAAATTCATCATCGTGAACTTCCGGATCATTGATTGTATCGAAGAAGTTCTCAAGATTGTAAAATACAACCTTATACGGTTTCTGCGCAAAGCTGAACGATATCAGCAGCGCAAAGAGCGCGGTTACTAATAACAGTTTTTTCATAAGCTAGCTTATTAGTTAATCCCCCATTGAGTGGGATTATTTTGTTGTTTTACACTGTTGGATACTTGTGGAAAGAAGGTAAATCCTGTCATCTTTTCGATGTCTGCTACAGAAGTACAGATAGACTTAGGAGGTTCAATGTTTCCATATGATTTGTGATCTACCCAAAATCCGATTGATATCAGTTCACTGTCTGAACAATCTTTGATGTTCTTTCCTGTTTTTCCACTCTTCGTACGCAGAAGTACTTTAAAATAGTTTGTAGGAACCGGAACTGTATTCCTTGCTCCATCTGTAGTGGTGGTTGCACCTGCCCCAAAATATGCGCCGGTAACTACATACAAGGTATCAGAACAGTTATTTGCCCGAACTTTTGTTTCAAGTTTAGCCCACATATCCTGATTCAAACGATTAAGCTGTGGGGTCATATTGGACATATAGAAGGTTTGAGCATTCATTTCGTCTGTTCCTAAGCGATCGGCTGATGGAAGCTGGTGACCACGGTCATAAGATCCTCCATAAGATCTTAATGTACAATCAGCCTGATAACTTTGAGGAATGATAGGATCGAAGGCCCAACGGTCTGTACGTTCTCCTGAACCTTTGAGGTATGCGTTATGTATTGGATAAGCTACCCACAAAGCTGCTTTCTTAGTCTTATCAAAACAAATGGAATAATTACGTATTGTCTTGTTATTTAAAAGAGCATAATGAGTTACATACTGATAATTAGCATTTTCCTTGAAATCAGGTACTTCAGCCCACAGGTTAAAAGCAGGTAGGTTCTGCTGTGATTCAGATAATTGTACTAAATCAAAGACTTTCGCCTCTTGGTCTGCAAACTGGAGTGAAATTTTAGCTACACGTTGTTCTTTTCCTGTATTGCTATTATAATACACGTATAAAACATTGAGTCCGTCTTTTATTTCTCCGGATTTAGAGGATAAGGTCAGATCATTGCTACTGAAAGAACACCATGTTGTGCCCTCAGTGATTTCTGCATTCCATATTGTTCCAGGAGTACCTGTGATGATTATGGCAGACGATCCGGATGCCGATTTTACAGTGGAGGAAATTTTCCAGTAGGCATCACCTGTTTGTGACGAGCCTCCACCGTTGGAGTCATCATTGCTACATGCAACTATACATGATATAAATACCTGTCTCTTATACACATCTCCGAGCCCACGAGA
>ENA-OZJV01001140-OZJV01001140.1-human-gut-metagenome-genome-assembly--contig:-NODE-1140-length-11093-cov-4.248868_pt1 | contig 11093 bp, 10 predicted proteins | sample MGYA00244179_ERZ653756 | MGnify/ENA primary metagenome ERZ653756 (study PRJEB26926, sample SAMN06165332) | human gut metagenome | biome: ENVO:00009003; feature: ENVO:2100002; material: ENVO:00002003...
TACGAGATCATGCCTAGTCTCGTGGGCTCGGAGATGTGTATAAGAGACAGGTGGGCATCTGGATGTTGTGCTGCTTTGCCAGCTCTTCCAGAATGGTCTCGAACCGTGCCTTTTCCGGCCGCTGGAAGGTGACCGTAAGGCCGAACCGGGCGGAAAGGCTCATCAGCTCCTGCCGGGTGTCGGCTTCATGGATGTCGTCGCCGGTGCGGTCCGAGAGGGTCTCCTTGATGAGGTGGCGGCGGTTGGAGGTGGCATACACCGCAATGTTCTGGGCGCGGCCGCCTACGCTGCCTTCCAGAATAGCCTTCAGGGCGGCAAAGTTGTCGTCGTTGGCGGTAAAGCTCAGGTCGTCGATGAACAGGATGAACTTGAGCGGGTTTGCCGCCAGCTTATCCATCAGGTCGGGGATCTGGTACAGCTGGTTCTTTTTTACCTCTACCAGCCGCAGTCCCTCGGGCGCAAACTCGTTGGCAATGGCCTTTACCGCGCTGGATTTGCCGGTACCGGCGTCACCGTACAGCAGCACATTGTTGGCGGGCATCCCGGCCAGCAGCGCCTTTGTGTTGGCAATCACCTTTTCCCGCTCCTTCTCGTAGCCGGGCAGCTCCGAAAGGCGCTGCGGGTCGGGGTATTTTACCGGCACAAGCTGGCCGTTCTCCACCGTGAATACATGGTGCTTTGCAAACATACCGTAGCCCTTTTTGCCCACCTCGCTCATGCGCTGGGCGTAGGCGGCGGCAAGGTCGAGCTCACAGGTCTGCCACCGGGGCAGGAAAGCCAGTTCCGGCCGCTGCGCCTGCTCCGAGTAGGCGGTCTGGAACAGCTCGTCCAGCGTCAGCCCGCACAGCTGCTGCAAAAACTGTAGCTCGCTGTCCAAGGCGCTTTGCAGCAGCGCATCCAGCTGCCCGGCAGCGGCCTGCCGCACGCAGATGGTCTCGGCCTCCAGCACAGCATTGCTCAGGTAGCTGCCCCAGTTGGTGGTGTATTCAAACAAAGCGGCCTCAAAGGCGGCCACGGCATCGCACACCGGGCCGTAGGAGGAGCAGCCCGCCTCCATGCGGTCGGTCAGGTCTAAAAGTCTTGCCACAACAGGGTCGTTCAGCAGGGCGCGGAACACAACAAGCCCATGCAGATGGGCATTCCATTCTCTCAGTTTCATAGGTCGATCCCTTTTCCTCTCCAATAGCACGTACCTTACAAAACGCAGGTACGCGGATATCAAAAGTATACAGCGGTTCGGGTGTGGATGCAAGGGGGTGTTAAAAATGCTTCATCTTTCGGGTGATTCAGGTTACAAATTGTCGATTGACAAAAGCCCGGTTTATAGTATAATTTACATCAACAAATGCGCAGATGGGAAAAAGTACCACACGATCCCCACTGTTCAGAGAGCTGCCGTCTGGTGCAAGGCAGTCAGCGTTTCGTGCGGAAAATCATCCCGGAGCAGCCTGCCCAACGGGTGCAAAACCCCTGTAAGCAGCGCCGGTTGCAGCCGTTACCGTGCAGGGCTTTGTTGGAAGCCCGTGAGAGGGTGTGCACAGCACGCCAACGAGAGTGGTACCGCAGAGAGCTTGATGTTACAAGGTCTTTGTCTCTTGAAAGAAGCAGGGGACAAGGGCTTTTTCTTTTTCGGAAGCTCTCCCTGAGGGAATGGATAAGAAGTGGAACAGGAATAGGAGCAACACCATGCAGTTGAATGGTTCTCAGATCTTTGTAGAGGTCCTGTGCGAGCAGGGAGTGGACACTCTTTTTGGCTACCCCGGCGGCGCTGTGCTGAACCTTTACGATGAGCTGTATAAAAATGCCGACCGCATCACCCATGTGCTTACCGCCCACGAGCAGGGCGCAGCCCATGCAGCGGACGGCTACGCCCGCGCCACCGGCCGCACCGGCGTGGTGCTGGCTACCAGCGGCCCGGGTGCCACCAATCTGGTCACCGGCATTGCCACGGCCTATATGGACTCGGTGCCCATGGTGGCCTTTACCGGCAATGTGCCCACCAGCAGCATTGGCAAGGACGGCTTTCAGGAAGCGTACATCGAGGGCATCACGGTGCCCATCACAAAGCATAATTTCACGGTGCGCCGGGTAGAGGATCTGGCTGACACCATGCGGGCAGCTTTCCGCATTGCACAGAGCGGCCGCAAAGGTCCGGTGCTGGTGGATATCCCCAAGGACGTGACCGCAGCAGTGTGCGAGTTCACCCCCAAGCAGCCGGAGCCCATCCGCACCGTGACTACCTATAATGAGGAGCAGGTGCACTGGGCGGCAGACCTCATCAACGCCGCCCAGCGTCCGCTGGTGTACTTTGGCGGCGGCGTGCGCAGCGCAGCCAGCTGCCAGCCGTTGCGGGATCTGCTGCACAAGGCGGAGATCCCCGCCACCTACACCCTGATGGCCGCAGGCGTTGTGCCCTATGGCGACCCGATGAATCTGGGCATGCTGGGGATGCACGGCTGCTACACCTCCAACCGGGCGGTGGCAGAGTGCGATGTGCTCATCGCGGTGGGTACCCGCTTTTCTGACCGCGTGGCGCTGAACCCCAAGACCTTTGCCAAAAACGCCACCATCATCCAGATCGATATTGATGCCAGCGAGCTGGGCAAGAACGTGGATGTGGATCTTTCCATCGTGGGCGATGCAGCCTATGTGCTGAACGCCATGCTGCCCCAGATCAAGCCCGCCAAGCACCCGGACTGGATGACGATGATCCAGAGCTGGCAGGCACAGGATTACCATCCCGTGTCCGACCCCACCCGGCTGATGCCCCATCAGGTCATCGGCGAGGTGTGCAACCAGTGCGGCCCCGACGCCGTGTATGTTACCGATGTGGGTCAGCACCAGATGTGGGCGGCGCAGTACCTGCGCCACACCAAGAGCCGTGGCTTTATCACCAGCGGCGGCCTTGGCACCATGGGCTTTGGCTACGGTGCCGCCATTGGTGCCCAGATGGCACTGGGACGCCAGCAGCGTGTGGTGATGTTTACCGGTGACGCCTCCTTCCACATGAACCTGAACGAAGCCTGCACCGCCGTCAGCTACGAGCTGCCCATCATCACGGTCATCTTCAACAACTCGGTGCTGGGCATGGTGCGCCAGTGGCAGACCAGCTTTTACGGCAAGCGTTACAGCCAGACCGACCCCCACCGCAAGACAGATTTTGTCAAGCTGGCAGACGGCTTTGGCCTGAAGGGCTACCGCTGCACCAATCTGCCGGAGTTTCAGGAAGCCTTTGCAGATGCCTTGCAGCAGAAAGGCCCCACTTGGATCGAGTGCATCATTGACAAGGACGAAAAGGTGCTGCCCATGATCCCCGGCGGCGGCGATATCAACGACATCATCATGGAATAAGGAGGACACAGCATCATGGAATCTGATCAGCGCAGGGTCATCAGCCTGCTGGTGGACAACCAGAGCGGCGTTCTGGCCCGGGTGTCCAGCCTGTTCTGCCGCCGCGGCTTCAATATCGACAGCCTTACGGTGTCCGCCACCAACGATCCGGCAGTCAGCCGCATCACGGTGACCATTACCAGCGACGAAAAGGCTTTGCAGCAGCTGGTATTGCAGACCGAGCGGCTGGAAGTCACCCGGCAAGTGTTCGTGCTGGACAGCGAAAAAGCGCTGGAGCGGGAGCTGCTGCTGCTCAAGGTGGAATCGGACGTGCACAACCGCACCGAGCTGCGGGAGATCGCCTGTATCTACAAGGCAAAGATCATTGATCTTTCCCCGGACAGCATGGTGTTTGAACTCATCGGCCGGCCGGACAAGCTGGACGCATTTTTGAAAATGTTCGAGGGTTACAACATCCTTGAGCAGTGCCGCACCGGCGTTACCGCACTGGAGCGCGGCGGGATGCACCAGCATATCCAGAAGCCGCCGCAGGAGGTGCGCTCCGTCCAGCTGCCCCCGCCGGGTGCAAGACGGGCATAAATCACATTGCTTTTCCGCTCAGGGTGAGCGAAAGATAGAACAGAGCATACAGGACCAGAAGATAAACCAACCAGAAAAAGTAAAAGGAGACTAACGATTATGGCTATCAAGAAATACTACGATTCCGACTGCAACCTCGGCGTGCTGGACGGCAAGACCATCGCTGTCATCGGCTTCGGCAGTCAGGGTCATGCACACTCTGAGAATCTGGCCGAGAGCGGCGTCAACGTTGTGGTGGGCCTGCGCAAGGGTTCTGCTCACTGGGCAAAGGCTTCTGAGTTCGCTGCCACCCACGAAAACTTCAAGGTGATGGAAGTGGAAGAGGCTGCCAAGGCCGGTGACGTTGTCATGATGCTGGTGCCCGACGAGCTGTGCGCCGATATCTACAACACGCAGGTGGCTCCCTACATGACCGAGGGCAAGGCACTGGCCTTTGCACACGGCTTCAACATCCACTTCAAGACCATCACCGCTCCCAAGAACGTGGACGTCATCATGATCGCTCCCAAGGGCCCCGGCCACATCGTGCGCCGCCTGTACACCGAGGGCGAGGGCTGCCCCTCTCTGATCTGCGTGGAGCAGGACTACACCGGTAAGGCCAAGGACATTGCTCTGGCTTATGCTTCCGGCATCGGCGCAGGCCGTGCAGGCATCCTGCAGACCACCTTCAAGGAGGAGACCGAGACCGACCTGTTCGGCGAGCAGGCAGTTCTGTGCGGCGGTGTCTGCGAGCTGATCCACGCAGGCTTCGATACGCTGGTTGAGGCTGGCTACGAGCCCGAGATGGCATACTTTGAGACCTGCCACGAGATGAAGCTGATCGTTGACCTGATCAACGAGGGCGGCTTCTCCAAGATGCGCTACTCCATCTCCAACACCGCTGAGTACGGTGACTACCGCACCGGCAAGCGCCTGATCACCGAGGAGACCCGCAAGGAGATGAAGAAGGTCCTGACCGAGATCCAGGACGGCACCTTTGCTTCCGAGTTCCTGACCGAGATGAGCCCCAAGGGCGGCCGCAAGGTGCACTTCCTTGCCAAGCGCCGTATGGAAGCTGAGCTGCCCATCGAGAAGGTGGGTGCTGAGCTGCGCAGCATGATGAGCTGGCTGAAGAAGTAAGAGGAAAACCCTCTCAGGCCGCCTTTCGGCGGCCAGCTCCCCCGAAAGGGGGAGCTTTTGTTGAAAAGGGAATCTTATAGCTCCTCCGCGAAAACCTCTCCCTCTCGGGAGAGGTGGCACGGCGCAGCCGTGACGGAGAGGGCTTTATCAGAAAAGAGGATTTGCAATGAGAAGTGACAACGTGACCAAGGGCTCGGAGCGTGCGCCCAACCGCAGCCTGTTCTATGCGCTGGGCTACACCCCGGAGGAGCTGGAACGCCCCCTCATCGGCGTGGTGAGCGCCTACAGCGAGATCGTGCCCGGCCACATGAATCTGGATAAGATCGCCGAGGCTGTCAAGGCCGGTGTGCAGATGGCCGGTGGTACCCCCATCCTGATCCCCGCCATCGGTGTATGCGATGGCATCGCCATGGGTCATGTGGGCATGAAGTACTCTCTGGCCTCCCGTGAACTGATCTGCGACAGCGTGGAGACCATGCTGATGGCACACCAGCTGGACGGCCTTGTGCTGGTGCCCAACTGCGATAAGATCGTGCCCGGCATGGTGATGGCAGCGGTGCGTATGGATGTGCCCGCTGTGGTCTGCTCCGGCGGTCCCATGCTGGCCGGTACTTACGGCGGCGAGGAAGTGAGCCTTTCCAAGATGTTCGAGGCCGTGGGCGCCTATAAGGCCGGTATGATCACCGACGAGCAGCTGGAAGACTGCACCTGCAACTGCTGCCCCAGCTGCGGCAGCTGCTCCGGCATGTACACCGCCAACAGCATGAACTGCCTGTGCGAGGCCATCGGCATTGCCCTGCCCGGCAACGGCACCATCCCGGCAGTCTACTCCAAGCGCCTGCAGCTGGCCAAGCACGCCGGTATGGCCATCATGGACATGGTCAACAAGGGCATCACCGCCCGCCAGATCATCAACGAGCGCTCCATCCGCAACGCGCTGACCTGTGATATGGCGCTGGGCTGCTCCACCAACACGGTGCTGCACCTGCTGGCTATCGCCTACGAGGCCGGTGTGCCCATCGACCTGAAGCTGTTCAACGAGATCAGCGCCAAGACCCCCAACCTGTGCCATCTGGCACCGGCAGGCCCCACCCACATGCCGGATCTGTATGCAGCGGGCGGCATCCCGGCAGTACAGGCAGAGCTGGCAAAGAAGGGCCTGCTGGACTTGGATGTGCCCACCGTCACCGGCAAGACCCTTGGCGAGAACATCAAGGGTGCCCATATCCTGAACGAAAAGGCCATTCGTCCCATCGAGAACCCCTACTCTGAGAACGGCGGTCTGCAGATCCTGTGGGGCAACATTGCACCGGACGGCTGTGTGGTCAAGCGCAGCGCCGTGGCCCCCGAGATGCAGGAGCACTCCGGCCCGGCCCGCGTCTTCAACAGCGAGGAAACGGCCATCGCCGCCATCTATGCGGGCAAGATCGTCCCGGGCGATGTGGTGGTCATCCGCTACGAAGGCCCCAAGGGCGGCCCGGGCATGCGGGAGATGCTCAACCCCACCTCTGCGTTGGCTGGCATGAAGCTGGATAAGACGGTAGCCCTCATCACCGATGGTCGCTTCTCCGGCGCATCCCGTGGTGCCGCCATCGGCCACGTCAGCCCGGAGGCTGCCTCCGGCGGCCCCATCGGCCTGATCGAAGAAGGGGATACCATTACCATCGACATCCCCAACGCCTCCATTACGCTGGAGGTCAGCGATGCAGTGCTGGCCGAGCGCAAGGCAAAGTATGTTGCGCCGGAGCCCAACATCAAGACTGGCTGGCTGAGCCGCTACGCCCGCATGGTCACCAGTGCAAATCTGGGTGCGGTGCTGAAATAAACGTAACGAAAGCGCCTGTTGTGCGGATGCACAACAGGCGCTTTTGTCACTCTCCGTATTTCATGAACATGGCGCGGACGGTGAGGAAGATGATCTTCCAGTCCACCCAGAAGCTGCGCTCTTGGATGTATTTTAGATCCAGCGCCACCCACTCGTCAAAACTCATCTCGTTGCGGTGGGGTGCGATCTGCCAGTAGCAGCTCAGCCCGGGTGTGACGTACAGCCGCTGGCGCTGGTAGTCGTTGTACAGCTCTACCTCCCGGGGTAGTGCGGGGCGCGGTCCCACGATGCTCATATCGCCCCGCAACACGTTGAGCAGCTGGGGCAGTTCGTCCAGACTGGTCTTGCGCAGAAAACGTCCCATCCGGGTAATACGGGGGTCCCCCTTGATCTTGAACACCGGGCCGTCCATCTGGTTCAGCTTCAACAATTCGTTCAGCCGCTTCTCAGCGTCCGGGCACATGGTGCGGAACTTATACAGCCAGAACAGCTTGCCGTCCCGTCCTACCCGCCGCTGCCGGAAAATGGCTCCGTCTCCGGGGCTGTCCAGCACGATGGCAAGACTGATCACCAGCGCCAGCGGCGCAAGCAAGATCAGCGCCAGCAGGGAGAATACGATGTCCTGTGCACGCCGCAGCACCCAGTAATGCCGATGGCCGCGCAGCATTTTTTCCCGGTCGATAAAAATTTGCGGGGCGGCGTTGATTGTTGACTCCATGCAATGACCTACTCCTGCCTGTAAAATCTTTACATTATTTTAACATAAAACAGGATGCAATTCAACCAGATAAAGCGCGGCGGACGGGGGCAGAAAGTATGCTGAAAAAAGTGCCGAAAAAGTGAAAAAAGGTAGTTGACAAAACCCCTTTCTCATGCTAAAATAAACAAGTCGTCCGGCAAACGGATGCACAACAAAAGAATATGGGCGTGTTCCCGAGTGGCCAATGGGGACAGACTGTAAATCTGCTGCTTTCAGCTTCGGTGGTTCGAATCCACCCGCGCCCACCAAACAAGAAAAATCCGAACCTATTTCCGATTGGAGAAGGGTTCGGATTTTTCGTTTTCTTCGGGTACAACAATGAAGGCTCCCGTGGACGGCGCAAAACTCCGATACCTTGTCATAGACCGTAAGCCAATAACAAGATTTGGAGGGTATGATTATGAAGTACGATGAAAGAGCCTGCAAGTTTAATATGGACAATGGCTGCGTGGAGTTGCTGTTCCGGGATGGGAGAAAAATTTTCATTGACTGCACCGGGGTCGAGGATGTACTGGATGTGACTATGGCGCAGAGGACAGAGTTGGACTACCTTATCTATAATGACCCGCTGGGCTATGCCGATTTGATTCTGAACGGTGACCCAGAGGGATACTTGAAAAACGTAACCGGGAACCATGGGTTAGAAGATTGATTTTCCCATAAAACCGCCATTGACAAAAACTGCCGCTCACCTGCGTAACGGAACGCAGGTGGGCGGCGTTTTGCGCTATCGGCTCAGAGACTGCCGGAAGTTACAGCTTATGAAAGACTTTCAATGATTTCTGCGCTTTTTTCAATGCCGATGACCCCGCTGTCCAGCGCAATATGATAGTTGGCGGCATCGCCCCACTTCATATCGGTATAGAAGCGGTAGTAGGCAGCGCGGCGCTTGTCCTTCTCCTTCAGCCGGGCTTCGGGAGATTTCTCCCGCTCGCCGTAGACCCGCACGATGCGGTCTGCCCGGAACTTCATGTCCGCGTGGACAAAGACCTTCAAACAGTCGGTGCGGTCCTGCAGGATAAAATCGGCGCAGCGTCCCACAATGACGCAGGACTCTTTTTCCGCAAGCTCCCGGATGATCCGGTATTGCAGCTTCCAAAGCAGGTCCTCGTTGGTGGGGCCGAAGCTGCGGTTGGTGAAGGCGGAGGCGAGGAAGCCGCCGGGGGTATACTCTCCGGCCTCCTTGATGTAGTTTTCATCAAAGCCGCTTTCGGCAGCCAGTTTCTGGATCAGTTCGGCGTCGTAGCACCGGATGCCCAGATGCTCTGCCACCAGTTTGCCGATGGTTCTGCCGCCGCTGCCAAACTCGCGGCTGATGGTAATGATGCGTTTTTCCATTAGACTTCTCCTTTCCCGTTCAGTTCACGGTAGGTCTTGCAAATCAGATAACCTGCGATCAGGAAGGTGAGGATATCCGACATGGGCATGGAGTACAGCACACCGTCCAGCCCGAAGAACCGGGGCAGCAGCAGGGCAAAGCCCACGCCGAACACCACCTCACGCACCATGGACAGGGTGGTGGATTCCGCCGCCTTGCCCATGGCCTGCAAAAAGATGAAGCACGCCTTGTTGACACAGGCCAGAATGATCATGCACAGGTAGATGCGGAAGGACTTCACGGCAAAATCGGTGTAGTAAACGCTCTCGTTGGCGGCACCAAACAGGGCGATGAGCTGCCGGGGAAGCAGCTCCACCAGCACCAGTGCAACGGCACCCACGGTGGCTTCTGCCAGCAGCAGTTTCGTGAACAGCTCCTTCACACGGGCGGGCTTTTTGGCGCCCATGTTGAAGCCCACCACGGGGATGCAGCCAGCCGCCATGCCCACCACGATGGAGATGACGATCTGGAAGAACTTCATCACGATGCCAACAACTGCCATAGGGATCTGGGCGTACTGCTCCTGCCCGAACACGGCATCCAGTGCGCCGTATTTGCGGATCATGTTGTTGATGGCTGCCATTGCCGCCACAAGGCTGATCTGGGACAGAAAGCTGGTCATGCCAAGGGTCAGGGTACGGCCGCAGATGGAGCCCTTCAGCCGGTAGTCACCCTTTTCAGGGCGAATGATCTTCATGTGCAGCAGATACCACACTGCCAGCGCTGCCGTGACCAGCTGACCGATGACGGTAGCTACCGCTGCGCCCATCATGCCCCAGCGGAAGCCGAAAATGAAGATGGGGTCCAGAATAATGTTCAGCACCGCACCCGCAAGGGTGGACACCATGGCAAACTGGGGGTTGCCATCCGCGCGGATGATGGGGTTCATAGCCTGCCCGAACATATAGAACGGCACGCCCAGCGTGATATAGAAGAAATATTCCTGCGAGTGGTGGTAGGTCTCAGCGTTCACCGTTCCACCGAACATGGCAAGAATAGTGTCCGCAAAAACCAGATAGAGGATGGTCAACACAATGCTGCTGACCAGACACAGCACTACTGCGTTGCCAACGCTCCGCTTTGCCTTGGGGACTTCGTTCTGCCCAAGGCTGATGCTGACGAAGGCGCAGCAGCCGTCACCGATCATCACCGCAATCGCCAGCGCCACCACCGTCAGCGGGAACACGACCGTGTTGGCGGCGTTGCCATAAGAGCCCAGATAGCTGGCGTTTGCAATAAAGATCTGATCCACGATGTTGTACAGCGCACCCACCAGCAGCGAAATAATGCACGGGATCGCATACTTCTGCATCAGTTTGCCGATGTGCTCCGTGCCGAGGAATTGATTGGAACTTTCCATGGGATTCACCTTTACCTTTCCATTTTGGGGCAAACAAAAACAACGGGCAGCCCTCATGCAACCGGTTTTACGCATGAGTGCTACTCGTTGTACGAAATCATTATAGCCTGCCTGTCTGGAATTTGCAAAGGCAGTTTTGCACAAGAATTGTACTGGGCATTCTGCGCAGATTGCACGAGGAAAACTTTGTGGAAGATGCCCTTTGAAGCCTGCCAACCTACCGTGGTACAATAAAATAAAGAGTAAAATTACGCTGGAAAGTCTGTTTTTGCAGCCTTTTCATACAAGGGAAAGAGGCAATACCATGTCACGGTTTCAAGCGGGGGCGCTGGTGGTTTACGGAAATCTGGGAGTGCACGAGGTGGAAGGCGTCGGGCTGCGGAAGTTTGGCGATGAGTCCGCCAGAGAGTATTACACCCTCCGGCCCTATTTTTCGGATTCCCACGACCGCAGCTATATCCCCACGGAAAAGGAAGCGGCGCTGCGCCCGGTGACCCCGGCACAGCAGGCAGCAGCCGACCTTGCACGCATCAAAGCGGAGAAGCTGCCCATCCCGGCGGGGGTACAGACAGCGCTGGCAGAACATTATCAGGCGCTGCTCCACACCAATGATTTTTACCAGTACCTGACCCTGTTCAAGGAGCTGGGGCAAAAGCAGATCCAGCAGCAGAACCTGTCTCTTATACACATCTGACGCTGCCGACGACTAGTCGAGTGTAGA
>ENA-OZJV01001169-OZJV01001169.1-human-gut-metagenome-genome-assembly--contig:-NODE-1169-length-10838-cov-4.360939_pt1 | contig 10838 bp, 10 predicted proteins | sample MGYA00244179_ERZ653756 | MGnify/ENA primary metagenome ERZ653756 (study PRJEB26926, sample SAMN06165332) | human gut metagenome | biome: ENVO:00009003; feature: ENVO:2100002; material: ENVO:00002003...
CGAGATCATGCCTAGTCTCGTGGGCTCGGAGATGTGTATAAGAGACAGGCTGGACGAAGGGCCTGAAAACAACACCAGCCGCACGCCCCGTTCGCGGTTGGCCTCCGCGACGCAGCCGGCCACCTGGGCCAGCTTGTTTTCGTGGAACGCCTCTGCGATCTTGATCAGCTCGCTGGCGTCGCCCGCGAGAACTTTCGAGTTGAGCTGTCCGACGGTCGGAACGCCCATGATCTCCACCCACGACTGGTATTGGTGGAAGACGTCGAACATCTTCTCCTGGTGGACACTCTGATGCAGTCGCGTCGGGTCGGTCCGCAGCGGCAGGGCGATGAAGAAGCCGTTGTAATAGGAGTGCAGGTCGAACTGCGGAGTGTAACCCGTCGAAGGGGTCAGGGCTCCGTAGAAATAACCCGGCAGGGAGTCGATCGTATAAATTTTGCTGTATAACCTCGGTCGGGAGTCGAGCAGGGCGATTTTATCGGTCATTCCGAACCCTTCGTAGATTTTGCGGGCCGTGTCGGTGAGCATCTTCACCCCCTGGATCGGCAGGTTGCGGTCGATGATCCCTCGCATGCGGGCCTTGATCGCGTCGAGGTGTTCGGCGGGAATCGGTCCGAAGCCCGATATTTCGCAGTAGAAACCGCTTGCCCCCAGCGAGTGCCGGATGTAGAGCGTGCGGTCGGGAAACAGCTCCCGGACCGCCTTTTGCAGGATGAACGAGATCGTGCGCTGATATACCCGGATTCCTTCGAAGGAGGTGATGTCGATGAACCGGACCGTTACCGGCTTGTATATTCTGTAGTTGAGTTCCTTGATGCGGTTATTGACATAGGCGGCCAGGAACGGATGCGGCCCGTCGAGCCGGAGCTGCCGTTCGACTTCGAGCAGGGTCGTTCCCATCGCGACCTCGATCGTCCGTCCTGCGTTTTCGCAGATGACCGGAAGGGTGTCTGACATATTTTTGTTCATAAATCGCGTAAAAATACAATTATTTCCTAACTTTGACAAACGTAAACTCTATTTGTGATGAAAAAAATCTTCTTGGGTATTTCGCTGTTGCTGTGTGCGGCGTTGTGTGCGTGCGCACCTCGTGAAAAAGTAGTTATCATATTATCAACGAACGATATACATGCCCAAATCCAGAATTTTCCGCAGTTGGCGACGGCCGTTGCCGAGTGTCGGGACACGGCGTCGGTGATCCTGGTCGATGCCGGCGACCGCTGGACGGGCAATGCCTATGTAGATCAGGCCGAGGGGCGGCGTCCCGTGTTGGAGCTGATGAACGAGCTGGGGTACGACGTGGCCACGCTCGGCAACCACGAGTTCGACGTGGGGCAGCAGACGTTGGCCGAAGCGATCGGTTATTGCCGTTTCCCGGTGATCTGCGCCAACATGGTCAGCGAGAACTCGCCGATTCCGCAGTTGAAACCCTATGTCATTCTCGATCGCGAAGGGGAGAAGTTCGCTTTCGTCGCTGCGGTGACCAATTACGGGTACAACAACCATCCGGACGGCCACGACGCCATCTTCGAGGGGTTGCGTTTTACGGATGCCGTGCAGACGCTCGAGGAGTACGAATACCTGCGCGACAGTTGTCAGGTGCTGGTGGCGCTGACGCACATCGGTTCGAAATACGACCGGGAACTGGCCGACGAAGCCTCGGAATACGACCTGATTATCGGCGGACACAGCCACGAGCGGATCAACGAGGTGGAGGACGGCGTGCTCATCACGCAGACGGGCCGCAACCTGAACATGGTGGGGGTTACCGAGGTGCGACTGCGAGGCAAGGAGATCCGGTCCCTGTCGTTCCGGCTGGTTCCGCTGGCCGACTACGCGCCCGACCCGGTTTATCAGGAGATGGTCGAGACCTACCGCAACAATCCGGTGTTGAAGGAGAAGGCTGGAGAGCTGACCGCTACGGCCGACAAGGTGGGGGTGGCCAACATCTTCCTCCAGGCGCTCAAACGCAAGTCGGGCAGCGACGTGGCTTTTTACCACTACGGGGGGATTCGCCGCGACAGCCTTTCGAAAGGCGACCTGACACGGAGCGACATATATGACCTGGATCCTTTCATTTCTTCGGTCAGCGTGATGGAGATGACGCCCGAACAGATGAGCAAAATGGTGCTGACCAAATACAACGACACGGTCAATAAGGGCGAGTCGCATCGGATCGACCTCTTCTCGACCGCACCGTACGTGATCCGTACCGACGGGTACGATGCGGTCGAGGTGATCTTTCCCGGGTTGGTGTCCGGCCGTAAATACAAGGTGGCGATGGGCGACTATGTTTTCAAGAATTACCAGGGACTCGAATATACGAACGGCGAGACTACGCAGTGGCTCGTGCCCGACGTATTGATGGAATACGTCGCCAACGGCGGCAAACCCCTCGCACCCGACAATACGCTCCGGCAGTCGGTCGCAGGTCGGCACGATGACCGGGAGAACCACGACGATCGTGACGACGATTGATCCGGTCCTTTCATCGAAGGACGGGGATCGGTGAGTCGGGTATTATGCGCCGGTGCGGTCGGGCTCCGGCATTTTGTTGGCGGCGGGGAGCTGGGGGTCGGCCGAAACGGTCGGATTTTCCGAGGCGTTTCGGCGCAAGTGTCCGGCTTGTCGGTTGTGTCTTGCACGGTATTTGCCCGGAATGCAGGGAAACCGCGACGGTTCGGCAGGTTGCCGGATCCGCAGGCGGCAGCTTCTTTAGCGTATGGTGCAAGCGACTCCGTTGAATCTTTTGGTGAAGTCCCATTTGGCGTTGCTGTTGTGCAACATCATCTGGGCATGCGACTATCCCTTTTACAACCTCGTGCTGTCGAAGTACGTGGCCCCGATCGCGCTGGTTACCGCTTCGCTTTGCGCGGCGGCACTTTTCTCGCTCGTTCCTTTGCTTTGGAGCAAGGCCCGGCCGATCGCCCGCAAGGACATCAAAACGATGATCGGTGCGGCCCTGCTGATCGGCGTAATCCGCAAGGTGCTGCTCATGTACGGTTTGTCCCGCACGTCGCCCATCGACGGATCGATCATCGACACGATCACGCCGCTGCTGGTACTGCTTATTTCCGTGGTGCTCGGTATCGATAAATTCACGCGCCTCAAGATCGCCGGTCTGGTGTTGGGCATGGCAGGTGCGGTGGGTGTCGTCCTGCTGGGAGCCAGCGGCGGACATACGCACTCCGGACTAGTCGGCAACCTGATGATCGCGGGCTGCGCCCTGGCTACTTCCTGCTACATGGTCTGGTTCAAAAAGTTGATCGCCAGGTACGATGTCGTCACCATGTTGCGCTGGGTCTATTGTCTGGCGGCGCTGATGGTACTTCCGTTCGGTGCCCGGGAGTTGGTGCATACCGATTTCGCGGCGATGGATACCGACATCCTGCTGGCGACGTTGTTCGTGGTCTTCGTGCCGACGTATGTCCCGAACCTGTTGCTGAACTATTCGCTCAAATACGTACAGCCGACCGTTTCGAGCATCTATACCTACCTGCAACCCGTTCTGGCCGTCGTCCTGTCGGTGGCGATGGGCCTCGACCGCCTGCATCTGGATACGGCGCTCTGCGCGTTGGTTATCTTCTTCGGCGTGGGGCTGGTGATCCGCTCCTATCGCGGCCCGGCCGTACCTTCGGCTCCGCTGCCCGTCCATACGCATTGATTTTCTGCGTAAAAAAGGTCGAAAGTTTGCAGATTGCCGATTTCTTCCTATCTTTGCACTCCCCGTATGCGCACGATGCGCGAGGGGAGTGTTTTATTATTAACCATTTAACGAGCGATTGCATCGCATTTAATTTCCACATGGAAGAAGCAAAAAAAGTTGCAAACGAGAACTTTGACTGGAACGCGTTTGAAAACGACCTGGGCGTTTACGACCAGCCCAAAGAGCAGATCGGCGAGGCTTATGACAAGACTCTTTCGAACATCGCCGCAAACGAGGTGACCGAAGGTACGGTCATCGGTATCAACAAGCGCGAAGTGGTCGTCAATATCGGCTACAAGAGCGAGGGTATCATCCCCATTTCGGAGTTCCGTTACAACCCGGATCTGAAGGTCGGCGACAAGATCGAGGTTTACGTCGAGTCTGCCGAGGATAAGAACGGTCAGCTGGCTCTTTCGCACAAGAAAGCGCGTCAGCTCAAGTCGTGGGATCGTGTGAACGAGGCCCTCGAGAAGGACGAAATCATCAAGGGTTACATCAAGTGCCGCACCAAGGGCGGTATGATCGTCGATGTATTCGGCATCGAGGCCTTCCTGCCGGGTTCGCAGATCGACGTGAAGCCGATCCGCGACTACGATGTATATGTAGATAAGACGATGGAGTTCAAGGTTGTGAAGATCAACCAGGAGTTCCGTAACGTCGTCGTTTCGCACAAGGCGCTGATCGAGGCCGAGCTCGAGGCGCAGAAGCAGGTAATCATGTCGAAGCTCGAGAAGGGCCAGATCCTCGAGGGTACGGTCAAGAACATCACTTCGTACGGCGTGTTCGTCGATCTGGGCGGCGTGGACGGTCTGATCCACATCACCGACCTGTCTTGGGGCCGCGTCAACCACCCCGAAGAGATCGTTTCGCTCGACGAGAAGATCCGCGTGGTTATCCTCGACTTCGACGATGCCAAGAAGCGTATCGCATTGGGTCTGAAGCAGCTCGCTCCGCACCCCTGGGAGGCGCTGGATCCCAACCTGAAGGTGGGCGACCACGTGAAGGGCAAGGTTGTCGTGATGGCCGACTACGGCGCGTTCGTCGAGATCGCACCGGGTGTCGAGGGTCTGATCCACGTATCGGAGATGTCCTGGAGCCAGCACCTGCGTTCGGCACAGGATTTCATGAAGGTGGGCGACGAGGTAGAGGCAGTCATCCTGACCCTCGACCGTAACGAGCGCAAGATGTCGCTGGGCATCAAGCAGCTTACTCCCGATCCCTGGGCCGATATCGAGACCCGCTATCCCGTAGGAACGAAATGCAAGGCTAAGGTTCGCAACTTCACCAATTTCGGCGTGTTCGTCGAGATCGAGGAGGGTATCGACGGCCTGATCCATATTTCCGACCTGAGCTGGACCAAGAAGATCAAGCATCCGGGCGAATTTACGTCGGTAGGCGCCGAGATCGAGGTCGTAGTGCTGGAGGTCGATAAGGAGAACCGCCGTCTGTCGCTGGGCCACAAACAGCTCGAGGAGAATCCCTGGAACGAGTTCGAGGGTCAGTTCTCTGTCGATAGCGTACACGAAGGTACGATTACCGAGATGACCGACAAGGGTGCCATCGTATCGCTGGGCGAGAACGTCGAGGGCTTCGCTCCGATGCGTCAGCTGGTGAAAGAGGACGGCACGACGGCGACGGTCGGCGAGAAACTGCCGTTCAAGGTGATCGAATTCTCGAAGGCTACCAAGCGCATCACGCTTTCGCACACTCGTCTTTTCGAAGAGGCTAAACGTGCCGAGCGCGCCGAGCAGGCTGCCGAAAGAAAGGCTTCTGCCGAGGCTACCAAGTCTTCGGTGAAGAAGATCAACGCTTCGGTCGAGAAGACCACGCTGGGCGACATCGCCGGTCTGGCCGAACTCAAGGACGCGATGGAAGCGGCTGCCAAGGAGGAGAAGTAATCCTTGATCGCATAGATGAAAAAATCCCCGACCGCGAGGCCGGGGATTTTTTATTTCGGAAAACAAGTTCGGTTGCTTGCTGTACTGTGGTTATCGTCCGCTCGCTTTGTGATAGGAGTGAGGTTTTATTCCCGGACTTTGTAAACGACGTAAATATGGTCGTCGGGCAGGGCGTACAGACGGCGTTCGGCTTCGGTGAGCGAGGCGGCGAAGTCGATGTCGGCGACTTCGAATCCGGCACTGCGCAGCCGGTCGGCGTAGTCGCGGCCGTAGATGCGCCGGTGGTCGTACTGGCCGAAAATGCGGGTTCGCTCAGCCGGATCGGTGATCGTGTCGTCTTCGAAGGTTTCTTCGCGCGAAAAATCCATCGGCGACAGGACGACGCCCCAGCCGCCGGGTTTCAGGATGCGGTGGAGTTCGCGCAGCGCCTGCCGGTCGTCTTCGACATGTTCCAGGATGTGATTGCAGATCACCACGTCCGTAAAATCGTCCTCGAGGGGAATGTGCTGCACGTCGAAATGCATATCGGCCAGCGGACTTTCGAGGTCGGCGGTGAGGTACAGGCCCGGGTGCCCGTCGTAATGTTTGCGCAGTTTGCGCATCAGGCAGACTTCGGGAGCGATGTGCAGGATGCGGGGGTACGCGGTCGGCAGGTCGGTTTCGCGTTGCAGGTAGAGCCATAGCAGGCGGTGCCGTTCGAGCGAGAGGCAGCGGGGGCAGAGGGCGTTCGGACGGGAGTGGACGTAGCCGTAGGGCAGGAACTTGCGCCGCCGGGTGCCGCAGACGGGACATTCGACGCCCCGGCCGATATAAAACCATCCTAGCACCGGAACCGATATTCCGGCGATGCGTTGCAGAAACGTGCGGGGCAGGTGGTTGAGTGCCCAGCGAATCAGCCTTTTCATCTTATTCGGAGATTTTTTTCAGCTCCTCTTCCGTCCGGTGCAGCCGCTCCTTGCAGAGGGCGATCAGTTCGGTAGCCCGCTTGACCTCCTTGGTCAGCGAATCGACGGTCATCTCTTCGCGGCGGAAGCGGTCGAGGATCTGCTCGATTTCGTTCATCGCTTCGGTATAGGTAATCTCTTTCTTTGCCATATTGTCAGGTTGCTTATTTTACGGTTGCATCGAATGTGCCGTCGGACAGTTCCACCCGCAGAGTGTCGCCGGAGGAAAGCCCTTTGGCCGAGGTGACGGTTTCATCGCCCCGGTGTATGATGGCGAACCCCAGCGAGAGAATATGTTCGGGCGAACGGCTTGCGATCAGCTCTTCGGCGGTCGTGAGCCGTGTGTGTTGCCGCCGCAGGAGCTCGCCGACAGCGGCCGAAAGCTCATCGCTCCAGCGTGTAAGCTGTTCGTTGCGACGCAGGAGCAGGAGGGCGCTTTGATGCGCGATTTCGCTGCCGAGCTCCGCGAGCCGCAGTTCATGGCGGCGGAAGATGCCCGCCGAGGCGTCGCGCAGTTGCAGGGCGGCGGTGTCGAGCCATCCCTCGACGCCCGTCATCCGTTCGACGAGCCATCCGGCGACGGCCGTCGGGGTTTTAAGTGCCGTGTGGGCCACCATGTCCGCGACGCTCGTATCCTTGTCGTGGCCGATGCCCGTGAGGATCGGCAGGGGAAACTGGGCGATGTGGGCGCAGAGGCGGTAGGCATTGAAACAGTTCAGGTCGCTGGCCGACCCGCCGCCCCGGATCAGTACGACCGCATCGAAATCGTCCATGCGGTCGGCCACGGCGTCGAGTGCCGCCACGATCGAATCCTCGGCACCGGCGCCCTGCATGAAAGCGTCGAAAAGCGTCAGGGAGAAAGCATAGGGACTTTTGCCCAACTCCTTGCAGAAATCCTGATAGCCCGCTGCCTGGCGGCTCGAAACGATGGCGATACGCTGTACTACCTGCGGCAGAGGATTTTCGCGGTTGATGTCCCAGACTCCTTCGCGCTGGAGCCGCTCGATGGTGATCTGCCGCTGTCGCTCCATGTCGCCCAGCGTGAAGGTCGGGTCGATGTCCAGGATGTTGAGCGAGAAACCGTACAGTTCGTGGTAGGAGATCATCACCCGGGCCAGGATGCGGATGCCTGCGGCCAGTCGCTGACCCGTTTCGGCCTCGAAATAGCCGGCGATGCGGGCGTAAGCCGTGCGCCAGATGACCGCCCGGGCCTGCGAGAGCGGCACGCCGTTGTCGCCACCCTTTTCGACCAGTTCGAGGTAGCAATGCCCCGAATAGTTGATCTTGATCTCCGCGATTTCGGCACTGACCCATACGGGCAGGGCGAACGCTTCGTCGAGCGTCGCTTTGACGAGCTTTTGGAGCTGGGAGAGTGTCAGGTGGTTTTGCATGACGACAAAGATAGTGAAAGCCGGGAAAAAACGGGAACTTGTTCCCAGTTTTCCGAGGCGCCTCCTATTTTCTGCGAAGATAGCGAAAGACAGGGGTAATTGTGCGGGCTTCGATGTAAGGATTGCCGAATTACTTCCGATCTTGAGTGAAGATAACGGAAGAAGGGCGATGAACCGAACTTAATTATGGGTTTTCCGTCTTTTCGCCGGGCAGAGTCGGCTGGCGTCCTTTGCGCTCGTTTCGATCTCCGGTGGTTCGAGCTTGTACGGATCGGACCCTCTTTTCTGCGAAGCCGGCGAATCTCGGTCCGGCAGGTCGATCGTTTGGGGACGGTCGGTTTCCGGGGATGGCGCCGTCGGTCTGCCGTGCGACGGTCGTTGTGTTCGACTTTGGGTTGGGATCGTCGGAATTTCGGAAATCGGGCATGATACCCGCTGCGAAGTGCGGTTGATACGGGAACGGCAGGTGCCGACGGTTGTCAGCACAGGATTTTGTCGAGCAGGATGCCTGCGGTCAGCAGGGCGCCGAAGAGCAGGATGTTGCGGGCCGTTTCGCCCAGGCAGACGTTCAGTTCTTCGCCGTGGTCGATGCGTACCATCTTGCGCCATGTGGCGATATGGACTGCAAGGTAGGGCAGAGGCAGCAGAGCTGCGGCGATACGGCCTTCGGCCAACAGCGAAAGGCACAGCAGGATGGCTCCTGTGCCCAGAGCCAGGTAACCCCAGCGTCCCGCTGCGGCTCCGAGGCAGACGACGATCGTGCGTTTGTTGCAGCGGCGGTCCTCCTCCCGGTCGCGGAAATTGTTAATCATGAGCATCGTGTCGATCACCATGCCGCAGGCCAGTCCGACTACGGCGGTTTCTCCGCTCCACCCTCCGCACTGGAGGTAGTAGGTGAATCCGACGGGAATCAGGCCGAAGAAAAGGATGACGGCTATGTCGCCCATACCGTGATAGGCCAGCGGCCACGGGCCTGCCGTGTAAAAGTAGGCGAAGACGATGCAGGAGGCACCCACCAGCAGGAGCCACCAGTTCCAGCCGCTGAGGGCCAGCAATCCCGCTCCGGCTGCACAGGCCGCCAGAGTGAAAGCCGCGATACCGCTCTTCATCGCCCGCAGGGTGATGTAACCTTTGGCGAAAGCGCGGTCGGGACCCAGTCGGTCGGGGCGGTCGGCTCCTTTCAAAAAGTCGCAGAGATCATTGACCAGATTGGCCGTACACTGCATCGTCACGGCGAAAACGAGGCACAGCAGAGCGACGACCGGGCGGAAGCCGCCGTCAGTGAAGGCCAGGGCCGATCCGATGAGAATAAGGATGACGGAATTCCCCAGACTGTACGGCCGGATGGCCAGAATCCATGCGGAGAGCGAGTTCGTTTTCAAGTTTCGGAGCGGTTTGGTCGGATTTAGCGCATGATGAATTCCAGGGGGCGCGGAACGCTTTTGCCTTCGGGCAGTTGTACGCGCAGAACCCCTTCGCTTTCTACCGGCTTTCCGTCGCGCATGGCGGGCTGCCAGCGGGGTGCTTTTTCGACGGCGTCGATCACACGGCGCCGCAGCCTTCGGTCGGTCGCTTCGAGCTCGTCGGTCGGGACGGTTCTCCCGTCGGTCGTGATCTTGTAACGCAGGACTACCCGTGCCGCCGGCAGAGAATCATCCCAATCGGTCTGTTCGGAAATATAGTCGTTGAAGCTGCCGTCTGCTTCCGGGAAGCGAGCCGGGGTGTCGTATCGCAGGGTGATGAGTATCACGCCGTTCGAGGCTTCTGTTCCGTATCGGGCGATGGTCTGCTCGTCGGCAGGCAGCATCTCGGTCGATTCGATGTCGCCCGGCGGAATGTTGCGGATGTCGCTTACGACCTGCCCGTTGACTACGTATATGGGGTCCTGCGCCGCAGCGGAAAAGATCCCGGCGAAGGCCAATGTGAACAGGAGTATGAGCTGTTTTTTCATACGGTTCGTTTATCCGCAGAACGGGTTTCGGTCACGGAATATTGCTTTCAGAGGACCTCCTTCCAGCCCGAGCGGGTCAGATCGACGCAGCCGTTCTTTCGGAAGCGGACGCCTTCCGCCTCGAGCATCGGACGTTGCTCCGTCCAATGGGGCGCGGTTCTGCCTGCGCTGTTTACGACCCGGTGGCAGGGAAGTCCGGCGGGAGCCGCTGCCAGCGCATGTCCCACGCGGCGGGCATATCCCGGCATGCCGACCAGCCGGGCGATCTGTCCGTAGGTCGTTACGCGCCCTGCGGGAATTTGCGCCACGACCGAATAGACTTCCGCGTCGAATCCTTCGGGAAGGGCCATGTCGGAGGTGTGTTAGAGTTCGCTCTCCTTGAGGCGCTCGGCGTTTTCCGCTACGATCAGATGGTCGATGCAGTCCTGGATGTCGCCGTCCATGAAGGCCGACAGGTTGTAGATCGTGTAGTTGATGCGGTGGTCGGTGATGCGCCCCTGCGGGTAGTTGTAGGTGCGGATCTTGGCCGAACGGTCGCCCGTCGAAACCATCGTCTTGCGCTTCGAGGCGATTTCGTCGAGGTATTTCGAATATTCGAGGTTGAAGACGCGGGTGCGAAGTTCTTCGAAAGCCTTGTCGAAGTTCTTGAGCTGCGATTTCTGGTCCTGGCACTGCACGACGATACCGGTCGGGATGTGCGTCAGGCGGATCGCCGAGTAGGTCGTATTGACCGACTGTCCGCCGGGGCCCGAAGCGCAGAAGATATCCTTGCGGATGTCGTTCATCGAGATTTCTACGTCGAACTCCTCGGCTTCGGGCAGTACGGCCACCGAAGCGGCCGAGGTGTGGACGCGGCCCTGCGTTTCGGTCTGGGGTACGCGCTGCACGCGATGTACGCCCTGTCTCTTATACACATCTGACGCTGCCGACGACTAGTCGAGTGTAGAT
>ENA-OZJV01001174-OZJV01001174.1-human-gut-metagenome-genome-assembly--contig:-NODE-1174-length-10805-cov-4.302326_pt1 | contig 10805 bp, 9 predicted proteins | sample MGYA00244179_ERZ653756 | MGnify/ENA primary metagenome ERZ653756 (study PRJEB26926, sample SAMN06165332) | human gut metagenome | biome: ENVO:00009003; feature: ENVO:2100002; material: ENVO:00002003...
TACGAGATCATGCCTAGTCTCGTGGGCTCGGAGATGTGTATAAGAGACAGTTGGAAACCCGATACAGGTCTTTCACAAACCCTACCATAAATACATGAGAGTAAGTATGTGTCTTAATCCCGTTTACGTTGGATTGCTGCAAATCTGCCAGATAACTGAAACGCATCTTGGTGTATCCTATCGGCAGATCGACAGAAAGCATCTGACGAAGGGAGGGCTGATTGTGGAGAGAGGTAAACTGGATGACTCCGCTGGAGTTACCCAGTGAGAAAATTTCGTAATAAGATTGCCCGTAGTGCGGTGAGAACATGAGCCCGATCACCGGCAGGTTGACCTGATAGCGGAGCACCATCGGATAGCGTTTGATTTTCAGGTGCCAAATGGCCATTCCCGAAGCGTCCAGATTGACATATGCCCGTGCAGAAGCCGGATTGTTACTATTGCGAAGGTTGTAAACGAAGCCTCCGTTGGCGTCAAACAGTCCTCCTGCCAGTAACTTGAAGTTTTCGGTCAGACGAAACTGATAATGAAGGCCGTAATTCCAGTTGACGAGTCCGGAAAAGGTATTGTTGTTGTCTGCGCGGTTATGTGTATAGCCGACGTCTGCCTGAAAGAAATTCTGCACAGAAACATTTCCGTCGAACAATTTTGTCATCCGAATCGTCTCGCGGGAAATGCGGAAATCTATTCCTTTATATTCCTGAGGCGAAAGATAGGTGTCGAACACGTTGGTAAATCCGACCCCGTACATGGTGGCACGTGTTACGTAGCGATGAGCTTGCAGACTGTCGGTCTGCGCCTGTAATCTTGTGCAAAGGGCGAACAGGAGGTATCCTGTCAGCCCTAGGTATAATAAGTTTTTCTTCATTGGCACATTAGGTATTTTTTTACCGCATGTATACGTTAGCTAAAACAGCTTCATCTGTCCCGTAATTTCATCAATGATGTCCCCTTCGCTTTTATCGCTGTCCGGGTCCAGGTTTTCCGGTTCTTCTTCCGATTCTTCGGGCTGTTCCTTTACCGGTTCCGGGAAACGGGTAGGTTCAAGCTCGTTGATGGTATCCACCGTGTAGGTAGTGATTCGCTTCCCTTTGGCTTTGAAACCTTTCACTGCGATAAATTCTTCCGCATCAATCACCATCGCTTCACGGAAGCTGTCGTGACCGCCAAATATAACTTCCAGACGAGGATAGTACTCGTCAGTCAGGAGGATCAGACGGGTATTCTTATTTTCTCCCAGATAGTTCTGCTTGCGGTTGGAACCCTCAAAACAGAAACGTTTCAGATATGGATAGTTCTGCTGGTCGGCGTCATAAAGCGCGGCAGTCCATATCTTGTTCGGGTCAAACTTCTCGACAATGCTGACATTGTCCTCGTAATGGTTGCTCAGGTCAAAGTTAGTGGTGTAGAACTCGCCATTGTTGAGCACCACCAGAATGGTGTCGTCGCTTTGGAATTCTCCCAGATATTCTCCCCGTCCATCGTAGTTGAGGCGCAGAATATCACGGTCGAACCATACCTTTCGCCCTCCGAGGGTGGAACCGCCTTTTTGCTTCAAGGCAATCTTATGAACCGGCAGACGGGTGAGGATCACTCCTTGTGCCTGACGTCCTTTGATGCTGATTTCGCTGAAATCACGTTCGAAGATAATACGTCTTACGCGTGGGTTCGGCTTTAATGTCACTTTGATGATTTCGGCTTCTCCGTTCGGGTTGGCGCTGAAATAAGTGATGCGTGAGTCTGGCGTTCCCTGTGTGACATCGTATTCACGGTCACGGACAACACCTGTTACTGCAAAGCGTTTGATATAGGTCGTTCCTTCTTTGCCGTCCCGATAAGTGATGTTATAGATGGTTCGCTTGTCATTCTTCTTGAAGACATTGACATAAAGTATGTTTTTGCCTACAAATTTTTTGTCGGCTACCGGGGTGACGATATATTTACCATCCCGGAAGAAGACGATTACATCATCGATATCTGAACAGTTGGCGACGAATTCGTCTTTCTTCAAGGCTGTTCCGATAAATCCTTCTTCGCGGTTGATGTAGAGTTTCTCGTTGGCTTCTACCACTTTGGCGGCTTCGATGGTGTCGAAGTTGCGCAGTTCGGTGCGGCGCGGGAAGTTCTTTCCGTATTTGTTTTTTAGCATCTGGTACCAGTTTACGGTATAGTCCACGATGTGAGCGAGGTGATCGTCGATTTCGGCAATCTCTTCTTTCATACGGGCGATCAGTTCATCGGCTTTGTCGGTGTTGAACTTCAGGATGCGTCCCATCTTGATTTCCATCAGTTTGAGAATATCCTCTTTGGTTACTTCACGGATAAAGCTCGGATAGAAGGGAGTCAGGCGGTCGTCGATATGTGCACAGGCAGCGTCCATGTCTTTGGATTGCTCGAACTCTTTGTCTTTATAGATGCGTTCTTCGATAAATATCTTTTCGAGGGAAGCGAAATGGAGTGATTCCAGTATTTCCCCTTTCTTGATTTCCAGTTCCTGTTTCAGCAGTCCCAGTGTGTTGTCTGCCGACTTTTTCAGCACTTTGCTGACAGTGAGGAAGTGGGGTTTGCTGTCATCAATCACACAGCAGTTGGGGGAGATACTTACTTCGCAGTCGGTAAAGGCGTATAATGCGTCAATTGTTTTGTCCGATGATGTTCCGGGTGCCAGATGTACCAGTATCTCTACGTTGGCAGCTGTGTTGTCGTCTACTTTACGTATCTTGATTTTTCCTTTGTCAACTGCCTTTAGGATAGAATCGATAACGGTAGAGGTAGTCTTGCCATATGGAATCTCCGTGATAGCCAGTGTCTTGTTGTCCAGCTTGTTGATTTTAGCACGTACTTTTACCGCTCCGCCACGTTCTCCGTCGTTGTATTTGGCAACGTCGATGGAACCGCCTGTCTGGAAGTCGGGATATAGCTGGAACGACTCTCCACGCAGATAGCTGATAGAGGCATCGCAAAGTTCGTTGAAATTGTGAGGTAATATCTTGGATGAAAGTCCGACAGCAATACCTTCCACTCCCTGTGCCAGCAATAGAGGGAATTTGACAGGGAGAGTCACCGGTTCTTTGTTTCTGCCGTCGTATGACAGTTTCCATTCAGTGGTTTTAGGATTGAATACGATGTCCAATGCGAACTTGGAAAGGCGTGCCTCAATATAACGGGGAGCTGCCGCACCGTCTCCGGTGAGAATATTACCCCAGTTACCCTGACAGTCAATCAGCAGGTCTTTCTGCCCCAACTGTACCAGTGCATCGCCGATAGAAGCATCACCGTGCGGATGGAACTGCATGGTGTGTCCCACAATATTTGCCACTTTGTTATACCGTCCGTCGTCCAGACGTTTCATGGAATGTAGAATACGTCGTTGCACAGGCTTCAAACCATCGTTGATGTGGGGAACGGCACGTTCCAGAATCACATAAGAAGCATAGTCCAGAAACCAATTCTGGTACATGCCTGTTAACTGATGCTTTACGTTTTCGTCCCGCGCGTCCGCCGGTTTGTAGTCTGAATGTCCTTCCGTTATCTCGTTGATTTCGTCACTCATATATCAATCTTCGCTTTGCTTTAACAACAAATTTTCTTCTATCCATCAAAAAAAGGAGGATGTGCACGCAAAAATACGAAATAAATTCAATATGAGGACGAAAAGAACTCACGTTTTTTATGATACTGACAGCTTCGTTAATCCTTTGTTTTCTTGTGTAAACTTCCCGAAGACTTGACAAAGCCCTTTTTATGTTGTATATTTGTAGTCGGCTATCAAGCTTTAATTAAAACCTGAACAAATGAAAAAAGAATTGTTTTTTGCTGCATCTGACAGGAAGTACATACCTTTGGATTGGTATGATATACTGACAATGTAAAGAACGGAAGTCTGAAAAAACAGACTCTGTGAGACTCATTTATCATTGATGGGCTGCGAACTCTTAGCGGGTTTACAGCCTTTTTTGTTGCATAAAATTAAAGATTAATCTTTGAAAAGGGGAATTTGAGTTTATAATAAACTGGGGGGATGTTTATAATAAACGATGCAGGAATTTATTAGAAACGTTTGTCTGGTTTATAAATAAAAGGTTGAACTTTTTCATGGGCTCTTGGTCGGGGTGTTGCAGTATCTCTGTCATGGATGTGCTTGTGTGGTGAAATATGATAACATAATCTCTGTTCGTTTTATGATACAAAGAAGAGGTATGCCGCAAAAATGGCATACCTCAACAAAACTATAACCTAATGAAAAAACGAGGAAGAGGGGGCGGGGTTATACCCGTATTTCCCAACCTTTTTCGTATTCTCTGCCCCAGAGCTTGTTAGCTTCCAGATCGTTCAGAATACGTCCGCTTCCCGGATCAATATCTAAAGAATGACCTACACGCTGTGCGATATTGCCTAACTGTACTAACTGAGTACTGATGCAGGCATCTACAATTCCGGAATTCAGCTTACCGCCTTTGCGGATGGCGTCAAACCAGTTGCGGAAATGATAGGAATCCAGTTTCTCCGATGGGTTTAATAAGTTGCCGGTCTCAAATTTTAAATCACTCTTTATATCCTTGATTGTTTTCCCTTTAATGTCCGCAATCTTATATTCATTACCGCCACTAATAAAGAGCGTGCCTGTATCACCATAAAAGGCAGTTCCTACCCCATATCCGTCTACCGGCATTGTGTTGCAACTTCGCCCTTCCCAGGAACAGGATGCTTCGTCGCCGAACTGGAAAGTGATGAGTTGTGTGTCCGGAGTTTGCCAGTCGTCCTGATATCGGTAGCGTCCTCCGATTGAATCAACTTTTGTAGGATAATCTACGCCCAGACCCCAACGGAGGATATCAATAAAGTGAGTTCCATTATTCAGTGCTTCTCCTGTTCCCCAATGCCAGAACCAATGCCAGTTATAATGAATATAGTTGTCTTTAAAATCTGTGACACGGGGAGCAGGTCCCTGCCATAAATCCCAGTCCAGATAATCGGGTACAGGGACCACTTTGCCTGTGCCGATAGAAGGACGGTTGTTGACATACCATGACTTGGCATATCTTACATTTCCGATGGAACCGGATTTAATCTCTTCGACAGCTTTGATAACGTTCGGCCAGGAACGGCGCTGGTTGCCGACCTGAACAATCCGGTTATATTTTAAAGCAGCTCTGACCAGCATCTCGTTCTCTGCCGGATTGTGACTGGTAGGTTTCTCCAGATAAACATGTTTACCTGCCTGCATGGCCATGATGGCAGCTTTGGCATGCCAATGGTCCGGAGTGGCAATGACTACCGCCTCAAAATCGTTCGATTCAAGCATCTTACGAATATCCTTTTCTCCCTTTGGTGTGCGTCCGGTAATTTTGTGAATCGCTGCCTGACATTTTTCAAGTGCTCTTGAATCGACGTCGCAAATGTAAGTTACTTCACAATCGGGCTGTTTGGCAAAACCCTGAGCAAGGGCGTTACCTCTTGAATTTACCCCGATTACCCCGATACGTATTTTCTCATTGGCTCCTAGAATATCCTGATATCGACTGGAACCAAATCCCGGAAGAATGCTTCCTAAAGAAAGCGCAGCTGTGCCCGCTACTGTTTTTTTAATGAAATCTCTTCTTGTAGTCATAGTATTTATTTTTCTCCAAAATTAGGTTGTAATTAGGATATGTGAATGAGTTTTTCCGTCAATTCCCCTTCAAAAAACGTAATTCTTTTATTTTCTTCTTCGGAAAAAGTATACTGCTATTGCCAGTATTCCGCGGGGAATCCATATCAGAAAATAAATAAGGAAACTGATGGCTATCACATAGCCGATTTGGGAAATCACTTCTATCCACGGCCGGGAGTAGACAATGATTGCGATTACATTGATAATGAATGCAAGTATAAAACTCAGGAGATAGATGTTTCTTTCCTGTCTGAGTCTTCTGGATGTAATGATTATATCTTTCATGGCTTAGAATTTCATATAGGGTATTTTATATTCATCCGGGAAAAGAAGATGGCGTTGTTCCTCCATTGCCTGATTGCCCAATAAGCAGAGAACTGTTGAGCAGTAGGCTTCTTCCACTATATTCTGTGCTCTTTCTCCGGTAATGCAAGACTGGCAGAAAGAAGAGAGAATGATATCCGAACCGTCTTTGTCTGCTCCAATCATATTTAAACCATTGTTGACGTGGATATCGCCCTCAATAACCAAGTGAGGAGTATATTCCATCTTTGTCTCCGGACGCCAACTGGGACCGGCTGTCGGTATCGCGGCGAACACCTTGTCTTTCACTTGTCCGATGAGTTGGCGAATTCCGGAAGTAGAGTGATCTTCTTCCAGATAGTAGATGCCCTTTGCCATCTCCATCGTTCCTTTATTGCCCAGGATCTGGTCTTCCATTCCATTGAACTTGTTGGCAATCAGTGATTCGTAGGTAATCTTCACTCCATCTGAGTATCTGTAAGTCACATTCACGCTGTCATAAACTTCGCGTCCGTCTTTCCAATAGACAATATCTCCGATACCCATAATCGATTCTGGCATTTTCTTGGCAGCCCAGTTGCAAACTTCCAGCTGATGGCAGGCAAGTTCGGTCATCAATCCTCCCGAACTTTCTTTGTACAACCTCCAATTGATTTTCCGTTCCAGTTCCGGTGAAGGAACGGGGCGGCGCCAGTCTGCATTACGGAACCAGTGACAGCGCAGACCGACTACATCTCCTATAAGTCCGGAATGAACCATCTGCATTCCTTTGATGTATTTTTCATCGTACATTCGTTGCATGCAGAAATAAAGAACCTTGTCGGTATGTGCATAGGCATCGTAAATGGCTTTACATTCGTCAAGTGTGCGTGCCATTGCCTTCTCGCAGAAAACATGCTTACCGGCAGCTAATGCATCCAATACAATAGGAGCATGCCAGTTTAGCGGAGTGGAAATGATGACTCCGTCGATTTCTGCCGATTCCAGCAGCTTGCGATAATCTTTATACGGTTTTGCATCCGGACAAAGTGCCAGTGCCTGCTGAAGATTCGGTTCATAATTATCACATAAGGCTACAATCTGCGCATGAGGAATTTCTTTGAGGTTATGAATGTGGTATTGCCCTCTGGAGCCGGTACCGATCAGTGCCACCCGTGCTTTGTTATTCTTAATTTCCTTCAGCTTTTCTGGAGTGCAGGAGGTAAGCCAGGGAGTTGTGCTCAATAAAGCGGTTCCTCCGGTGAAGTATCCCAGGTTTTTGATAAATTGTCTGAGACTTAAATCTACTCCTTTTTCTTTTTCATCTTTCATATTTATAAGTCGTATAAGGTTGTTTGTATATTTTTGAATATCTCTTTTATTTGTTTCTGTTGTTCTTCATCGGCAATCATCCAGACCGTACTGAGGATTTCTGCTTCCAATGGGTCTTCCGATATGACAGTAGCAGCTTTTCGTTGCTGATTGTAGCTCCCGGTAAGAGGATTTATGATATGCTGAGTATACTGTAATGTATTGCCCGAAGTTGATAATGTGTTATTCTTCAGGTTGAATTCGTTTAATAACTGGTGATTATATGGGTTCTCGAAACTGACTTTCCAACAATCTCCATACGGATGATGTCCCATACCTGAAATAGAGCTGTTGCCGAAATCGATGAAAGCGTCCGATAAACTTTCCTGTTCAAGAATGTGCTTAATCTTTTTCAATGCATATCCCTTGGCGAAACCTCCGAAATCAAGTGATAGTCCGGAGACTGCAAATGAGATGTATTGGTTATTGTGGAATCTGATACGGGAAAAATCTTTGAGTGTGATATCAAAAAGATGGAGTGTATTTTCATAATAGTATTGACTCAGTTGGAGAATATTCTCCAGTTCTTTACTAATGAGAATAGGAGCTTGTGGTTGTAATGCGTTTAGTCTGGCAACTTCACTTGTCGGATCAAACCGGTTTAATAGTTTGTCCAGGCCTTCCAGTTCGTTCGTGATATCCGACCAAATGTGGTTGAGCCGGTCGGGACTGGAATGAATGATCAGCATATCAAATCGTGTCCCCATGATATGAGGAATGAATCCATGAAACATGGATTCATTATCATAATATTTGGTTATCGTTTCTAACACCTTTTACACTATTTATTTATGTGCCATTTCTACAGCTGTAGTAGTGATGTAATATTTTGATATTGTATTCTCATTTTCCCAATCCGGCATATCCTTGCATCTTAGGTAATGAAGGAATGATTTGGCTACTTTACCGAAATGCTCTTCATGTCCCGATCTGTTTTCGAGTGGTATGTCAATAAGATATAATCCTTCACCTTCATTTTTCACAGAAAGGAATGGGTATGTTTTCTGCAACTGACCGACTGCCTTCTGCAATTCCATTTCAAAGGTTGCGGTATCTGTTTTATTTTCCTTCCGGATGTAGAGTTGCCTGATAAAGTTGTTGCTTTTATTTTGAATAATTTCTAAGGTGGCTTTGCTTCCTTTCTTGATAGAAGTAAAGGTATCACCTCCGCTGGCAGGAGGAGCATAATTCCAGCTGACTTTCATACCTATGTTAATGCCTTTAATAGTAAAATTCAACGTTCCGTTTGCCATAACTTCCAGGATGTCATTTTTTACATATTTATCAAGATAGGGTGGGAATGAATCGATTAAAGTGGATTGACTGAACTCTGACAAGGTGATAGATGTTGGCCAGTGCTTGGCATCTGTTACTTCTACATCCGATTGATAATGAATAGCTTCATTGGGGAAGCATTGCCACTGTATCAGGTCAATGAGATGGGTGGTGACGTCAGCGATTCCTTCTCCTTGTTGTGCTACATCATAATACCAGGCCGGTCTGATCAGTGGTTTGCCGGATACGTTTTTGAAGAAATGATGAACGCTTTCCATTGTAATGGAAGGATTGTCCGGTAGTCCCCTCTGCAGTTCTCCAAAAAGCCCTTTCTGATGCATAAGTTCTTTTTCTATCATATTGAGAATATCATATCTTTCGGTCATCAAATCATATAGAAGAAGTTTCTTTTCTTTGGCCAGCTGATAAGCATCAAGTAATTGTTTAAAGTCCTGTTGGTTGATGGCCAGTGGCTTGTCTGCAAGTACGTTACATCCGGCTTTGACTGACTCTATTATATATTGTGTTTTTTTCCGGTTGTTTCCAGCCAGCACCACAACATCTCCCTGATGTCCGGCAAGCATTTTGGACAGGTAATCATCTGCTGTATATAGTTGCTTGACCCATGCGGTTGGCTTTTCTGCCCGCTGATTGTAAGAGTCGATGCTTTTCAGATACTGGTCAACTTCTATACCCTTGGGTGCATAAATCCATATTGTATCGTTAATGGCAGCTAAAGTGTCTTTCTGAAGCAAACTGGCGTGGAAATGTCCCGGATCGAGAATGACAAGGTTGACTTTCCCGTTCGCTTCATTGGCAACTTGCCTTTGGAATGAAGAACAGGAGACAATGATCAAGGAGATAGCCCAGATACCGATATTCTTATATATGATTTTCATTCTCTTTTTATTTCTTGTTGCAAGCTTTGATTAATTTCCGTGCATCCTTCCAACCTTTTTGATAAGCCTCCTCCAATGTTATAATTTTCCCATTTTGCTCTTTGCTCATGTTAGAAGCTTTCATAAAGGTGAATATTTCAATGGTTTCTTCTTTTGAGATCGGTGGTATTCCTGTTCGGAAGAATTTCAGAATCTGTTCAAGGAGAGTTTTGTATCCCTGATAGCCACCTACAGCTACCGAACCTTTCGGTGTATATGCTGTTCCTCCATAGATTTGCGGTCCTTTGGTGATGCCTCTGAATGTTCCGATTCTCCCGTCTTTCCAACACCCTGTTACAACATCACCTCTGTCGGAAGACATGCGGTTGACCGATTCGCATCCGGTTCCCATGATTGTATACAGAGTCTCAACTCCATGAATACCGTAAAAGCCGAAATCCGGGTGGGTAGGCTCTGCCTTATGGGGAGAGTAACAGTCTGCACCCAGGATCTTACCCAGTTCACCACTTCTCAGTTTTTGATTTTGAGGGGTAAATCGTAAGGCTGAGGATGAGAAAACCGGTATATTGTATTTCTCCGCCATCTCATAGATAGCAATGGCATCTCCTAACGTAGCTCCGACAGGCTTATCAATATAGCAGATTTTTCCTGCTTTGAATACTTCCATCGCTTGCTCCAGATGAAGTCGCCCATCGTTGGTCTCTAAGAGTACGCAATCGACTTTGGCCAGCAAGTCGGCTATGGAAGGAACTATTTCCACTCCCTGTTCTTTTACTTTCTCTATATATCCAAGAATGCGTTCATAGCTGGATTGAATCGTTTTCGAACCGTATGGGTAGGCGGCTACTACCCGGAAACCTTTGGAAAAGGTTTCATCTGAACCACCGTTGATTAATTCTGTAAAAGCGGTAGAATGGGAGGTGTCTAAGCCTATGATCCCTATTCTCATGACTTTTTGTGCGTAAATACTGGTGCTAATAATCAGTAATACAAAGAAGAAAGATATTCTGCTTTTCATAATTTGTTATAGATTAATTAGTTCTGCGCTTTCAGCATCCAAATATAACGAAGATTTTTCTTTTCTGCGTAATATACTTGCCGGACATTTCTCTGAAATTTCGCCATAGACGGTCTGATATACTGCATGTGCCTTATTCTTGAAGGGAACAATACAAAACATCCATTCCGCTTTCAGCAAGGCAGGTATTGTCAGAGTCAACGCTTCTTTGGGTACCAAGTCAAGTGTTTCAAAACATTTTTCATTGACTTGTTGTTGGCGGCATATTGGATCTGTCTCTTATACACATCTGACGCTGCCGACGACT
>ENA-OZJV01001185-OZJV01001185.1-human-gut-metagenome-genome-assembly--contig:-NODE-1185-length-10744-cov-4.494059_pt1 | contig 10744 bp, 10 predicted proteins | sample MGYA00244179_ERZ653756 | MGnify/ENA primary metagenome ERZ653756 (study PRJEB26926, sample SAMN06165332) | human gut metagenome | biome: ENVO:00009003; feature: ENVO:2100002; material: ENVO:00002003...
AATCTGCTTCAACATAGGTCTCAATCTGTCTCGGAATAAATTTAAAACAGCTTCTTATAGTACCGCAGCGAGTGTGAGACAGCTGATTCGGGGCTTCCCGTGAAGATAGAGCGCCTGTGCGCAAGCCAGAAGAGTCGCGCCTGTGGTTACAACGTCGTCGACTAACAGGATATGCTTGTCGGATAAATCGAGCTCTGAGTCCGTTTCGTAAGCGGTGCGGGTGTCCAGCCAGCGTTCGTAGATATTTTTTCCGGTTTGCGATTTAGTGTTTTGGGAGTGGTATAACCATTCTGTACAGACTTCGATTCCGGTGACTTGTTCGATTCCCCGAGCAATCCATTCGCTTTGATTGTAGCCTCTGCGGCGTAATTTCGCCGGATGCAAGGGGACGGGAACCAACGCGTTTATGTCGTCGAAAAATCCGCTGGGCAGCAGTTCGTCCGCGTAAATTTTCCCTAAGGTGAAACCACATTGTTTTCCTCCGTGGTATTTGATGTGGTGTATGAGTTGCCGGGCGTCGCTCGGCGTGGAGAAAAAGAAAAATGCCGCACATTTTTCAATGGGAACTTTTCCGAGAAAAAGTTGTGCCATCGGGCTGAGCGGGTCGAGGTGATAACCGGTGCGCGGTAATCGATGCAAACAGGTGGTGCAAATGTTTTCTTCATTCCTGTTCAACGCCCGTTGACAGACCGGGCAGAGCCGGGGAAAGAACAAATCGATGAAATCTTTAAGGAACGGGGGCGTTTTCATGATTCGATTTCTTTAAGGATGCGAAAAACTAATTCGGTTTCGAACCCTCGGGACGCGGCGAAACGAAGTAATTTGGAGCGTCGAACCTCGACATCTTCGTCGTTAATCGAACGAGATTTCTTTTCGAGCAGGTCGGCGAGGAGGGTTGTGTATGCTTCCTCGTCGATGAGGGATAGGGCATTGACGATGTCATTATTCCCGATTCGTTTTTGTTGCAGGGCATAGCGGATTTTTATTCGTCCCCACCCGGAAAAACGGAATTTGTCTTTGGCGAAAGCAATGGCGTATCTTTCTTCATCGATGAATCTTTCTTGAACGAGTCGTTCGACGATTGTTCGGGCATCCAGTTCTCCGATACCCCATCGGGAGAGCTTTTCCCGTATGTCGGTTATACAGTGTTCCGATGAAGAGCAGAGGGCGGCTGCTCGGTGGAGGGCTTCGGGCGGAGTTAGTGTTTTAGCCATGTCGTATGGGTTTTATAGCAGAAACGAATCGATTTTTCTCATACAGGTCTTTGATGATTCTGATGTGCTTATATCCCGCTGCTTCCAACATACGGGCGCATGCTTCGCCTTGTGCCTCGTTGATTTCGAAGTAGAGCTTGCCTCCGGGGGATAAAAGCCGAACACTGTCCTTAGCTATTTTTTCATAGAACAGAAGAGGGCTTTCGTTCGGGACGAACAGGGCTATATGAGGTTCGTATTCCAGTACATTGGCACTCATGGATCGGCTCTCGCATCGGCGGATATAGGGCGGGTTGCTGACGATGATGTCTAATGATTCCTCTGGTAGTTCTGATACATCGTAACGGAGAATATCCCGTTGAAAAAAGTTTACATGGGCATTGTGTTTTCGGGCGTTACACTGTGCAATTTCCAAAGCCTCTGTCGAGATGTCCCATGCCTCGACCTTACTGCCGGGCAACGAGAGCGCAAGAGTAACGGCAATGCAACCGCTTCCGGTTCCCAAATCGGCTATGCGCAAGGGCTGACCGGAGTTTTCCGTTATAACGAGTCTTGTCAATTCTTCTGTTTCGGGGCGGGGAATGAGGGCTCCGGGGGCAATATCGAAACGCCGCCCGCAAAAATCGGTATATCCCAAAATGTATTGAATGGGTTCTTGCTGCGAGAGCCTGTCGGTTATACGTTCGATTTTACGGTGTATATCCTCGGATAAAATCGTATCTTTGTGCAGCAGAATATCGGTGGGGGTATAGCCGCACAGGGATTCGAAAATCATTCGGGTGAATCCGATGATTTCTCCGGGTGGATAGATTTCTCCCAGTTTGCGCCGTAACAGATCGATACTTTGTTGCATGGGTAGGTCGATATTTGTAAATCCATGCAAAGTTAAGAAACTGTTTTGATTTTTGGGAATAGATATTTCGTGCAGAAAAACTACACCGATCAAATCGGGCTTTAATTAAAAAAATCGGAATATGGATAAAACAGATATGGATGCCGTTTTCATGCGCCGTTGTTTGCAGTTGGCTTCTCTGGGTCGAGGACACGTGTCACCCAATCCGATGGTGGGTGCGGTCGTCGTACATCGGGGGCGAATTATAGGAGAGGGGTATCATCGGTGTTACGGTCAACCGCATGCCGAGGTGAATGCCATAAATTCGGTGCGGGATGCAGGACTGTTGCCGGAATGTACATTGTATGTTTCTTTGGAGCCTTGTTCTCATTACGGGAAAACTCCTCCTTGTGCCGACTTGATTGTCCAAAAGAAGATACCGAGGGTCGTTGTCGGCTGCCTCGATCCGTTCCCGAAGGTGTCGGGGCAAGGTGTCGCCCGGTTGCGGGAGGCCGGTATAGAAGTTGTCACTGGGGTATTGGAAGAAGAATGTAAGGCATTGAACCGAACTTTTATGACCTGCCAAATCGATGAGCGTCCTTTCGTTACTTTGAAGTGGGCGCAGAGTCGGGACGGTTATATCGACCGGATTCGGAAACCGGGAGAACCTGCCATTCGGATTTCGGACGATGTTTCGTCTGTATGGGTGCATCGTTTGCGGGCCGAAGCAGATGCCATATTGGTGGGGACGAACACGGCAGTTGCCGATAATCCGTCGCTGACTACCCGTTTGTGGTACGGGCGTTCACCTTTGCGAATCGTTCTCGACGAACATGCCCGCGTTCCGTCTGGTTCGCACGTGTTTACAGATGGATTGCCTTCGCTCGTCATTACGGCGAAGGATACTGTTTATCCGGTTTTACCCGATTCTGTCGAAGTTATTCGCCTCCCTTTCGGGAAAGATTTAATACCCGGTTTGTTGAACGAACTATACCGTCGACGCATACAACATCTTTTGGTAGAGGGGGGAGCTGTATTGTTACAGTCGTTTTTAGATTCGGAATATTGGGACGAAACGAGAGTAGAAACCGGGCCGATGTTTCTGGGGAATGGAGTTGCCGCACCAGTCGTAAAGGGTATGCTTGTGTGCTCTGAATATTGTGGCAAAGCAAAAATAGACTGGTATGAAAATAGGTAAAAACAGATTATTTGCCGTGTCAATTATTCGGTTCGTCTAAAATGAAATGGCTATCTCTCTTTTTTTATTTATTTTTGAACTGGGAAATCGATGTATATGAATCGGTTTATCCATAAATAATTATAATTATCGGTGTTTGTAGTGTACAAAGAAAAAAATGTTGCTAAATTTGCCGATTGTAACTGCAAACCTGTAACTCATATCAGTTAATGAAGAAGCAAAAAATATATTTTTTTCTGTGTATAGCGGCTTTATTTTTATCCGGCATTTCGTGTAATTCGACCGAAGATGATGTTATATCATATACTGTATCGGAGAGCGTACGGGTTTCCGGTTTTTCTTTGGCGGCCAATGACTCGGTGTTAGCTCATTTAGATACGATATTCTTTACGATAGACCTGAATAAAGGCCAGATTTATAATGCCGATTCTTTACCTGTCGGAACCGATGTTTCCGCATTGATTGCGAATATCTCGTTCGATAACGTCGCACAGGCTAAGATTTATATGGACAAAGGCGATCCTGCCAAGAACGATACGATAGACTACATTGCCAATCCTACCGATTCTATTGATTTTACGTCGAAAGTTTCGTTGGAGGTGACGGCTCAAAACGGTACGACCGTGAAGTGGTATTCCGTTAAGGTAAATGTCCATCAAATCGACCCCGACTCATTGTATTGGAATACCATGTTCGGCGTTCGGCCTTTACCGTGTGGCAGTCAGGCAACGGTCGATGCGCAAAAAGCCGTTTATTATAAAGGGAAAGTTCAATCTTTCATAGTCTCTAATTCGACTTGTACATTATATACGGCGGAAGATCCTTATGCCGACGACTGGACACCGCAGCCTTTGTCGTTATCGTTTGCACCTGATTTGAAATCTTTACAAGCTACCGATGAGGCTTTGTATATGCTTTCGCAAACCGGCGAGCTATATTGGTCGGAAAATGGCATCGAGTGGACTTCTACCGGGCAAACGTTTTATTCGTTGGTAGGAACGTGGAAGTCGAGGCTGTTGGGTGTCGTGTCGGAGAACGGTGTTTATAAACACGATTGCTATCCTCGTCCTGCCGGATTTGTGCCTTATCCGACAGCCGCTAATTTCCCCATTACGGGCAGTAGCCCTATGGTGACATTCGTGTCGGAGTATGATTTGGATTCTCCCCAGTCCATTATGGTGGGCGGACGAATGGCCGATGATAATCTGACCGGTGCGACATGGGGATATGACGGTGAGGCTTGGGCTCAATTACAAGGCTCGATAAAACCGTGCGAGGGAGCCATTCTGTTCCCGTATTTTACTTTTACGACCAGTGAGTACTGGATAACGACGCAACACACATCGTGGATTGTGATCGGGGGGCGCGAGGCTGCCGGGGTAGCCGATTCGGTATATGTTTCGGTAAATAACGGCAATACATGGAGCAAGGCTCCTCAGTCGTTGGCTATGCCTACCTATATCAATCCGCGGGCTTTTGCTTCGGTGATGGTTGTCGATGCGGACTTTACCCCTCGGAGCGCGGCTTCGTTGTGGAAGTTTATGCCTATTCGGAGGATCCCGGCTATGTCGGTTACTCGTACGAGCGATTACCAGATTCCTTATATTTATATATTCGGAGGGGAAAATAACTCCGGTAAAATTTATAATGAAATATGGCGAGGAGCAATCGGTAGGTTGAGATATCCGCCGATACCATAATGAGTGTTTTGAAGAAAAAAGATACTTTTCATCGGTTTATTTCGTTTTATGTATGTAGGCTCGTAAAAATGGCACACGCATGAAAAAAATAATTCCGATTATAGTGATAATAATGAGTAGTACAGCTGTTTTATCTGCACAGGATTTCCGTTATGATGCGGGGATAGCGGGTGGAATAAGTTGTTATATGGGCGATGCCAATCAGGTTTCGCCGTGGCATCGGCCGGGTGCTGCGATAAGCGGAGTGTTCCGTTTTTTGTTGAATTATCGGTGGGCTGTAAAGACCGATATTTCAGCCATGCAGTTTTCAGGCGATACCCGTGATTTTGACAATCGTTTCCCCAACGGAAGTGATTACTCGTTTGAGAGTTGGCAATATCGGTTGGGAGGACAGATAGAATTCAATTTCTTTAATTATGGAATGGGATATTCTTATCTGGGAACGAAACGGCTTTCTCCATATTTGTTGGCGGGGGTGGGAGTAGGATATTCGACTGTCGGAGGCGGTTATGTGAGTTTCGATGCTTCTTTGGGAGCCGGGGTTAAATATAAAATAGCTCCGAGATGGAATATAAGTTTGGAGTTTGCCATGCACAAAACGTTGGGAGACAGTTTCGACGGAAAGGCACTCGCAGATCCTTACCATATAGAAAGCAGTGTGCTGAAAAATACGGATTGGTTTTCGACGACTTTGTTTTCAATCACGTATGAATTCGGCCGTAAAAAAGAAATTTGTAACAACGATAATCGTTGAAAGAGGAATGACTTACGTAGAGCAGATAAATCTAACTCGTGTGCCCAAACACATTGCCATTATTATGGACGGCAATGGGCGTTGGGCTAAGGAGCGAGGGCTGGAACGTTCGGAGGGGCATCGCAAAGGTCTTGATGTCGTTCATGAGATAACGGATGCAGCTGCCGAAGTAGGGGTGCAATACCTTACTTTATATGCTTTTTCGACGGAAAATTGGAATCGTCCGCAAGCGGAAGTCGATGCTCTTATGGCTTTGGTCGTTTTTGGCATAGAGCGGGAAACTCCCGGAATGGTAGAGAAGGGAGTCCGTTTGTCGGTCATCGGCGATTTGGACCGCTTGCCATCTGATGTGAAAGCACGGTTATTGAACTGTATTCGTGATACGTCGGGAGGTGAGCGTATTGTTTTGAACTTGGCGTTGAGCTATTCTTCCCGATGGGAAATCGCTCGCGCGGCCCGGTGTATCGCACAGGAGGTTCAAAAGGGTAGATTGTCGGTGGACGACATTACGGAAACGACTGTCGATGAGTTTATGACAACTGTGAGTATGCCCAATCCCGATTTGTTAATTAGGACGGGAGGAGAAATACGACTCAGTAACTTTTTGTTGTGGCAGCTCTCGTATGCCGAATTTTATTTTACAGAAGAATACTGGCCCGATTTTACCGGCGAAAGCCTTTATAGAGCCATTGTCGAATATCAAGCCAGAGAACGTCGTTTCGGAAAAACGAGCGAACAACTATAAATGAAGAAAAAGAGATTGAAAATGCGATATTATATGCCTTTGAAAAGTTTGGCTGTTTTTTTGTTTTTGTCTTTTTGTGTGCAGGCTGTGACCGCACAGAATGAAGAGAAACTCGATACGATATATAATCCGAAGGTCGTTTATTCGGCCATTCCGCAGAAATATGAGATTGCCGGTATCACGGTTACCGGGGCTCCCAATTATGAGGATTATGTATTGATAGGTTACTCTGGGTTGGAAGTAGGGCAGGTTATCGAAATACCCGGTAATGCCATTACCGAGGCAGCCAAAAAATTTTGGAGGCAAGGTTTGTTTTCCGATGTCGTGATTAAGTGGACGAAGGCCTATGGCAATAAGGCATGGCTCGAAATACAATTGAAACAACAACCGCGTATTTCGGAAATAAATTACCACGGGATTAAGAAAAGTGAGCGGGAAGATTTGGAAATGCGCTTGGGGTTGGTCAAGGGAAACCAGATAACTCCCAATATAGTGGATCGTGCCACGACGATTATCAAAAAACATTTCGAGGAAAAGGGTTTTAAGAATGCAGAGGTGAACATAAAGCAGACCGATGACCTGACCCATGAGAACGAGGTGATCGTCGATATTTATGTGGATAAGAAAGAGAAAGTTAAGGTCCATAAGATATATATAGACGGGAACGAGGTTTTGTCGGATAGGAAAATAAAATGGGCTATGAAAAAAACCAATGAAAAGGGTAATTTGCTTCATTTGTTCCGAACGAAAAAGTTTGTCGAAGAGAATTATAAGAACGATAAAAATCTGATTATCGAGAAATATAACGAGTTGGGATACCGGGATGCCGCTATCGTAAACGACAGTGTGGTGCGGTATAACGATAAAACGGTAGATGTTTACCTGACAATCGATGAAGGAAAGAAATATTATATTCGAAATATAGACTGGGTAGGCAATACGATTTATCCGTCGGATTATCTTTCGGCTGTATTGGGTATGAAGCCGGGCGATGTTTATAATCAGAAAATGCTGAACAAGCGAACGATGGAAGATGAAGATGCGGTTGCCAATTTATATATGGACAGAGGATACCTTTTCTTCCAGTTGGTTCCTATCGAGGGCAATGTGCTGAACGACTCCATCGATTTGGAGATACGTTTGTTCGAAGGTCCGCAGGCCCGTATCAACAAGGTTGTCATCAATGGTAACGACCGTTTGTATGAGCATGTTATCCGTCGGGAATTACGTACGAAACCGGGAGAGCTGTTCAGTAAATCGGACTTGATGCGTTCTGCTCGTGAAATAGCTCAAACCGGACATTTCGATCCTGAGACAATGGATATAAAACCGGAACCGAACGAAGAAAATGGTACTGTCGATTTGGTTTATAATCTCGAATCGAAAGCCAATGACCAAATCGAATTTTCGGCCGGTTGGGGGCAGACGGGTGTTATCGGGAAACTTAGTTTGAAGTTTACGAATTTCTCCATCAAGAATTTGCTCAACCCTAAATCGTTTAAAGGTATCATTCCGCAGGGTGACGGGCAAACGTTTACGATCAGTGCGCAAACGAATGCACGTTATTATCAGCAGTATAGTATTTCGTTTTATGATCCGTGGTTCGGAGGGAAACGTCCGAACTCGTTCCAGTTCTCGGCTTATTATAGCCGTCAGACCGGTATCGAAAGTTCTTTTTTGAGCCGAAGCTACAACAGTTTATACAATAATTCTTTGTATGGAGGTTACTGGGGAAACAGCTACTTGGGTAACTCTTATTATGACGATTATTATCAAAATGCTTATGAAAATGCCTTAGACCCGAATAAGTCTTTGCAGATGATCGGGGTTTCCTTCGGATTCGGGAAACGTTTGGAGTGGCCCGATGACTATTTTACTTTTATGGCAGAATTGGGTTATCAGGCATATATTCTTAAAAATTGGGAGTATCTGTATTATATGCAGAACGGTACTTCACACAGTTTTACGTTGGGATTGACGCTGGGTAGAAGTTCGATAGATAATCCCATTTATACACGTCGAGGTTCTCAATTTACGTTATCGGCTCAATTTACTCCTCCTTATTCATTATTCTCTAAGAAAGATTACAAGAGCCTCTATGAAAGTTCGTCGAGAGCCGACCGGGAAGAGTTATATCGCTGGATAGAATATTATAAAATAAAATTCAAGAGCCGTGTATATACCCCGTTGAATAACTCCGAAAAATATACACTCGTGCTTATGGGACGTGCCGATTTCGGATTGTTGGGGTCGTATAACAAATATAAGCAGACGCCTTTCGAAACATTCCATGTGGGTGGCGACGGTATGACCGGGTCTTATACATATGCTACGGAAACAATCGGGTTGAGGGGCTATGATAACGGTGCTCTTACGCCCTATTCCGACGGTCGGGCTTATACCCGGTTCTCGATGGAGTTGCACTTCCCGTTCTTGTTGCAGCCTTCGTCTACGATATATGGTTTAGCTTTTGTCGAGGGCGGTAATGCGTGGACATCGCTCGAAAACTTCAATCCTTTCTCTCTGAAACGTTCGGCCGGAGTGGGCGTTCGTATCTTCTTGCCGATGATCGGATTGATGGGTATCGACTGGGCTTATGGTTTCGATAAAGTACAAGGAGAGAAAGGAGGTGGCCATTTCCACTTTATCTTAGGTCAGGAATTTTAATTTGTGAAAAAACAGATACGTTTGTGTTAAATGCTCTAAAAGGATAGCGCGATTTGGTAGAATCGCGCTATCTTTATTTTTTAGAAAGTGTTTTATGTTATATGGTTTATTGAAACGGGAATGTTTAATTAAATAGAATAACGATATGAAAAGAATAGTTCTTTTTGCGATGGCGGTACTAGCTTTTACTGCGTCGTCGGTAGCTCAGAAGTATGCTTTGGTCGATATGGAATATATACTCAAAAATATTCCTTCGTACGAAATGGCCAACGAACAGTTGAACCAAGTGTCTCAACGTTGGCAAAAAGAGTGTGACGACAAGGCGGCTGAAGCCAAAACAATGTATAAAAACTATCAATCGGATTTGGTATTTCTTACCGAGGAAATGAAGGTAAAACGAGAAGAGGAAATCCGTGATAAGGAGACGGAGGTCGTTGAATTGCGCCGTAAGTATTTCGGCCCTGAGGGCGAGTTGTTCAAAAAGCGCGAAAGTCTTATGAAGCCTATTCAAGACGATATTTATAATGCCATTAAGAAGATTTCGGAAGATAAGGGCTACATGATGGTTATCGATAGAGCTTCTTCTCCGAATATTATTTTTGCGTCGCCGAAGATAGATATTAGTAATGAAGTGCTCACAAAGTTAGGATATTCAAAATAAATGCTTACTTTTGTGCCATTATTCATAACTTACAGTATAGAAACAAAAAAATTATAGTATGATTAAGAAATTTCTTTTCGCCGCAGTGTGCATTTGCTCTTTGAGTTTTGTATCACAAGCGCAACAAGCCCTTAAATTCGGTACTGTTAACTCTCAGGAGATTTTTATGTTGATGCCAGAGAAGGCAACCGCCGAGCAAACTCTTCAAGATATTAATAAGAAATATGAAGATGAGTTTGTAAAAATTCAAGAAGAGTTCACGAAGAAGTATAAAGAGTATATGGCATTGGGCGATACGATTCCCGAGACGATACGTGCTCGTCGTATGCAGGAGGTTCAAGATTCCCAATCTCGTATCGAGAGTTTCCGGGAAATGGCATCTCAGGATATTCAAAAACAACAAGAAGCTCTTTTCGCTCCTATTCAACAGAAGTTGATGGATGCCATTAAGTCGGTAGGGGCAGAGGGTAAATTTACTTATATTTTTGATTTGGCTTATCCTATCGTTATTTATCAGGGAGCACCCAGTGAAGATGTGACTCCGTTGGTGAAAGCGAAATTGGGATTGAAATAATTATTCCCTCGTCGAGGGGTTGCGAAAAGGATGATAAGAACGTTATCATCCTTTTTCCATATTTATACTTCTAATAATGGATGCGACAAAAATACCTACGAATGTAGGTCCCATCGGAATTTTCGATTCGGGATACGGAGGTCTTACTATTCTCGAACAGGTACGCAAAGGCCTGCCTCGATATGATTATCTCTATTTGGGGGATAATGCGCGGGCTCCTTATGGTACGAGGTCGTTCGAGATCGTATACGAATTTACTAAGCAGGCTGTGTTCCATCTTTTCGACGAGGGATGCTCTTTGGTTATTTTGGCTTGCAATACGGCTTCGGCAAAGGCGCTTCGTAGTATCCCTGTCTCTTATACACATCTGACGCTGCCGACGACTAGTCGAGTGTAGAT
>ENA-OZJV01001236-OZJV01001236.1-human-gut-metagenome-genome-assembly--contig:-NODE-1236-length-10403-cov-4.229223_pt1 | contig 10403 bp, 10 predicted proteins | sample MGYA00244179_ERZ653756 | MGnify/ENA primary metagenome ERZ653756 (study PRJEB26926, sample SAMN06165332) | human gut metagenome | biome: ENVO:00009003; feature: ENVO:2100002; material: ENVO:00002003...
TTTTAAAAACTATGACGGAGAAAACCGTTTCAGCCAAACTTATGATGCAGGCAAATGGAAAAAAGCGGCTGATGCGTGCAAACTATTGATCACCGAAGCCGAAAAACAAGGAAAAGGGTTATATATCACAAATGACAAAGAAAGTGGCAAAGTGGATCCTTTCATGTCTTGTTACGGAGCTACAATGCGGACAGAAGGTGAAGGAAACAATGAAATTCTTTGGTTCCGTCCAAAAGGGACCTATGGAGATTGGGAGCAGCACGGAACCCCACGTGGTTGTGGTGGCAATGGCGGTTTAGGAGTCACCCAATCGCTAGTAGATGCTTTCTTCATGGAAGACGGTACGGAACCTATACTGGGATATAATGCAGACGGCAGTCCGCAGATCAATCCGAATGCGCCATTATATAGTGAAAAAGGATTTTCTACAGAGCCTGAATACAGAGAGACCGATTATTATTTAATGGATGGTTACAATGATAATAATTATCCGGATGTGACACCGGAACGTGACGGAAAGCGCCTGATTGTACAGCCCAATACATTTAACATGTATTGTCATCGTGAACCTCGCTTCTATCTGACTGTCGTATGGAACGGGCAATGGTTCAAATGGGAAAATCGTAATACGAATTTTTTGTATGGAGGACCGGATGGAGGACCGACACACGATGCTCCGCAAAACGGTTACCTAAACCGCAGTCGAGTGTCATTGGATTACATTCCTCGTGATAACAACCACCCTTATCGTCCTGCTATCATTTTCCGTATGGCTGAGGCTTACCTCAGTTATGCAGAAGCCCTAAACGAATGTTCGGAACGCATGAGTTATGAACAAGAAATACTCAACAACTTAAATAAGATCCGGCATCGGGCAGGTATTGCCGAATATGGAACTGGTACGGATGAGAATGGTTTTACCCGCATTAAAATCAATTTCGCCGACCAAAAAGAAGTGCGACGTTTAATACACAAAGAACGACGAGTGGAATTTGTGGGTGAAGGTATCCGTTATCATGATTTACGTCGCTGGAAAACGGCTCATTATGGTATCGGTAACATGAATGAGCAGGGTGAAAACCCGGATTGGGGCGTTAATGGTCCAGATCATGGGATGAACTATTATGGAACCGAGTATACAGATCAAGGAGATAACGCATTCTTTAAACGCACAAAGTACATGGATCGCGTTTACCCTCGTAAATTCTATTGGTATCCAATACATCAATCAGAAATAGACAAGGATCCCACATTGGTTCAAGGTCCATTCTGGCTTGGAGAGTAAAATAGCATAGTACAGATAAAAAGAACTATTAAAAAAGGGGCTGGTCATGCGACAGCCCCTTTTTATTTTCCTATAAAAAACTTTTCTTATCCCTTTAATGCTTCATCCATTGCAGCAGCAGCCTTACGACCGTCACCCATTGCCAGGATTACGGTTGCGCCACCGCGGACGATATCCCCACCCGCATATACATCAGGCAAGGCAGAGCGCATATTTTCTTCATTCACCACGATCGTTCCCTTTTTGCTTACTTCCAATCCCTGGAAAGCACGCGGGATAAGCGGATTGGGAGAAACACCGACGCTGACAATCACTTCATCCACATCAATTGTTTCGATCGCCCCTTCGACTGGTACAGGACGACGACGTCCGGAAGCATCCGGTTCACCCAGCTCCATCTTCTGCAAGCGCATCTGTTTGACACGGCCCCGTTCGTCACCAAGATATTCGACCGGATTATGCAAGGTCATAAACTCCACACCTTCCTCTTTGGCATGTTTCACCTCCTCCAACCGGGCGGGCATCTCTTCTTCACTACGGCGATAAACGATCATGGCACGTTCGGCACCCAAGCGGCGAGCAGTACGGACCGAGTCCATCGCCGTATTGCCACCACCGATGACAGCCACTTTCTTACCCTGCAAGACAGGCGTATCACTATCCGGATTGGCTGCATCCATCAGATTGACACGTGTTAGGTATTCGTTGGAAGACATCACCCCGACCAGGTTCTCTCCCGGAATATTCATAAAGTTAGGAAGCCCAGCGCCGCTGGCAGCGAAGATCCCCTTGAAACCATCCGTATGCAAGTCGTCATAGCTGATCGTCTTACCTACAATACAATTTGTCAGGAACTTCACACCCATCTTGCGCAGCCCTTCAATTTCTACATCCACAATCTTATTCGGCAGGCGGAATTCGGGAATACCGTATTTCAACACACCACCGATTTCGTGCAAAGCTTCGAATACCGTCACGTCATAGCCGCGCTTTGCCATATCACCGGCAAACGAAAGGCCGGCGGGACCTGAACCGACAACGGCAATCTTAATGCCGTTCTTCTCCGCTACTTCCGGAACGGAAATGTTTCCACTCTCCCGTTCATAATCGGCGGCAAAACGTTCCAAGTAACCGATAGCGACAGCCGGTTTCCCCATCTTCAAATGAATACACTTGCTCTCGCACTGCTTTTCCTGCGGACATACACGACCGCAAACAGCCGGCAACGCGCTTGTTTCCTTCAGCACTTTAGCCGCTTCCAGAAACTCGCCCCGCTCGATGTTCTTCACAAACGTCGGGATATTGATACTTACCGGACATCCTTGCATACAAGTCGGATTCGGACAGTCCAAACAACGCTGGGCCTCCTGTATGGCCTGCTCTTTCGTCAATCCGAGGTTCACCTCTTCAAGACGGGTATGGCTACGGTATTCCGCATCCAGTTCATTCATTTCCACACGGGGAATATCCGTGCGTTCTTTATTTTTTTTGCTTTTACGCAGTGCTTCTCTCCACGGTTCGGCACGACGGGCAGCGATCAGTTCTTCTGTTGTCATTTGTTTACTGTGGTTTTGTTATTTCTTTTCAATATCTTTATAAGCACCGAGGCGCATCAACATTTCATCGAAGTCTACCTGGTGAGCGTCGAACTCCGGTCCATCCACACAAACGAACTTCGTTTTCCCTCCGACCGTAATACGGCAAGCGCCGCACATTCCGGTCCCGTCCACCATAATCGTATTCAGAGAGGCGACTGTCGGGATCTCGTATTTCTTCGTCAGGGCAGAGACGAATTTCATCATGATAGCCGGACCGATCGTCACACACAGATCCACCTTTTCACGGTTGATCACACTTTCCACGCCATTCGTCACCAAACCTTTTGTACCGTAAGAACCATCGTCTGTCATCACGATCACCTCATCGGAATTGGCGCGCATCTGCTCTTCCAAGATAACCAGGTCCTTCGTACGGGCGGCCAGCACTACGATCACACGGTTGCCCGCTTTGTGGAAAGCCTCTACAATCGGTAATAAAGGAGCCACACCGACACCACCTCCGGCACATACGACCGTACCAACTTTCTCGATATGGGTAGCTTGCCCCAACGGACCGACAAGATCGGTAATATAGTCGCCGGCATTCAGTTCGCATATCTTCTTTGACGAACCGCCTACAGCCTGGATCACAAGTGTGATAGTTCCTTTCGTGGTATCAGCTCCGGCAATGGTCAGGGGAATACGTTCGCCCTTCTCACCCACCTTCACGATAACAAAGTGGCCTGCCTTACGGGAGCGGGCAATCAAAGGTGCTTCCACTTCCAGTTTCACTACGTTGGCAGAGAAATGTTCTTTACTTACAATTTTATTCATTATAATCGCTACTATTGATAGTTAGTCTTGTTGATTTGGTTGCAAAAATACATCAAAAAACTGGATAGCACAGTATTTTGCCAAATAAAAAGGAGTTATTCGAACAAACCTTCGTCACGAACCAACATCAAAATAGCCGAATGGGGAACAATCAGGAACTTCTCTTCATTAAAATTAATCTCGTAGGCCGCATTCTGCAGAAAGACAGCCAAATCGCCTTCATGTGCCTGTAAAGGGAGGTAATGCACCTCTCCCTCTTTCTTCTTTTCCCATACTTCATGTTCCTCGCTCTGGGAAGGAAGCGGGAAGCCGGGACCAACCTTGATGATATAGCCGCTCTGGATCTTCTCCTGCTGGACGGTAGGCGGCAGGTACAATCCGGATTTTGTCTGACTCTGCGGGTTCTTCGGCTTGATAAGCACCTTGTCACCCACCATCAGGAACTTATCTATGTCTTTCTGATCTATTGCTAATTGCATGACTTTTATGTTTATGATATTTTAGAGAACAAAGATATAAAATACGTTGCATAAAAAAAGCTGCTTCCCTTTCCGAAAGCAGCTTTTCCTGAACAAAAGAATCTACACGTCAGATAGCACGTCCTTTAAACACATTGGACTGATCCGAAGGATACAGATAACCACTAAACGAAATACGATTGCTGTTGAAGTTCGGACTCACAGTTGCCGTACATTTGTTCGTACCTTTCACCATACGGATTGTCACATTGGCGGAGACTGCAACACCTTGTACCATCATACTGAATGTAACATTTCCTTTTTTATCTGTTTTCATCTCTATATTCGAAGCACTGCCGTCAACCGTGATACCTCCGATCCCGTTCGGACCGGAGACAGGACCGTTAAACGCCAGTTGGATAGTCGCCCGGTCACCTTTCATGGAAACAAAGTTCGTGCTCGGAGTCACATAGACGAATTGCCCACGCTTGAACTCGACACGTTCAGCTTCCAATACAAAATCTTTCTCTTTCAGTGCTTGTACACCTTGCTCGAACAAAGCCATCTGTTCGGCTGCCTCGGCAGCTTTCTTTGCTTCTTTTTCTGCTTTCTTTGCGGCCTTCTCGGCAGCTTTATCCTGCTGGGCCATCATTGTCCCTGCGCTAAAGAGCAGGACAGCCAGTAATAATAATACTCTTTTCATACTTCTCATTCTTTTAGTTGAAACCTAATCAATCTACTTTCATATAGTAGACAAACAAGATACTAAAAAGTTCAATCCGAATTCTTACTTTTCATGTTTTTAACATGATACCACAAAAAGAGCCAGGCAGTTACAGCCGCAACAAAATCAGAGAAGGGAGCGGCATACCAGACACCATCCAACCCCCAAAAGCGGGAGAACAGCAACATCGCCGGTATCAGGAACAATACTTGGCGGCTCAAACTCAAAAACATAGCTTTCCAGGCAATCCCGATACTTTGGAAAAACTGGCTGATCGAGATCTGCGAACCGACAACCACAAACACCAGCAAGCTGATCCGCAAGCCATTTGCCGTCACATCCAACAAATCAGGATCGTTCGTAAAGGCACGGGCGATCAGTTTCGGAAACGCCACGCTACAAAAACAGCCGACTCCCATGATAATGGTAGCGGTTATAATGACCAGACGTAGCGTTTCCTGGACACGCTCGTATTTCTTTGCCCCGAAATTGAAGCCGACAATCGGCTGCATCCCCTGCGCGATCCCGATAATCAGCATCACCAAAAGCATCCCAACGCTGGTGATAATGCCGTTTGCCCCCAGTGCCAAGTCGCCCCCGTATTGCTTGAGCGCATAGTTCTGGATCACCACCACCAAACTTCCCGCCAACTGCATGGCAAAAGGCGAAACGCCGATCGTCAGGATATTCCAGACCACATGCTTTTCCAGCTTGAACGTCCCTTTATGAAAACGGACGATACTGTCTTTCTGGACAAAATGGTTCATGACAAAAAGCGTGCAGAGCAGCATCGAGATGATCGTCGCGATGGCAGCCCCCTTGATCCCCATATCCAGCCAGAAAATGAAAATAGGATCGAGTATCACGTTGGTTATCGCCCCGATCAGCATGGTAAACATCGCTTTCTTCGGATAGCCGGAAGCACGCATGACAGCGTTGAAGCCAAAGCTGAGGGAAGTCAGTAGTGTCCCCGGAACCACGATATTCAGATAGTCCTGTGCATACGGGATGGTCTGTTCGCTTCCCCCGAAAGCCAGTAATAAATCTTTCATCCAGATCATGCAGGGAACTACTGTCGCAAGCGTTATGATGAATGTCAAGGTGAAAGCATTCCCCAATACCTTTTCCGCCATCTCATTCTCCCTTCGTCCCAGATAGATGGAGACACGTGTCGCAGCCCCCGCCCCGATGAGCATTCCGAACGCCTGGAGGAACAACAGAATAGGGAATGTCAGCGTCAATCCGGCCATTGCCAGCGGCCCGACTCCCTGACCGATAAAGATACGGTCGACAATATTATAAAGAGCATTCACCATTGTACCGATCACTGCCGGTATCGCATAATGCAACAACAACCGGCCGATCTTCTCATGCTCCAGCCGCCATGTTATTTCGTTTGCCATATTTATTCCTTTTAATCTTAAACAAAACTTTTATTTCCTACCGGGAAAAATTTATTGTCATAAGCGAGAAACGTTGTTTCCATGTCCATAAAAACTTTTTCTCATGCTGATAAGAGAGACAAGCTCCGCCACTGTCCGAAGCTCTTCCCTCCCCCCCTCAGGGAAAGCCACCACCAGTTCATGCGGACTCTTGCAAGTGATATTCAACTGCCCTTCTTTTACGGAAGAAGGACGGTAGCCATTACGGATCAGGGCATTTCCGACCCAATAAGAAGTTAGAAAGTCACCTTCCACACCGATGGGTGACGTGGGGGCTTCCGTATTCAACTTTCCGGTTGCCGGATCGAAGACGATTCCTTCCTTTCCGAAAAAGGATTCGAAAGCTCCGCTCATAATCAGGTCTTCGGGAATCCCGCAAGCCATCGGGCGCCCTTTCTCCTGCAACCAAAGACAATCGCCCATTTGGATGGCTAAGTCCAGGTCATGGGTGGAAAGCAGGATGGCTTTCCGCCCGTCGGCAGCCAGGCGATGCAACAAGACCATTGTCTCAATACGGCTGGTCACATCCAAGAATGCCGTCGGCTCATCCAACAAGATAATCGGGCACTGCTGGGCGAGCGCTTTGGCTATCATCGCTTTCTGCCGTTCCCCGTCGCTCAGTTCCGAGACATAGTTATTGGCTTTATGAGCGATTCCGGCCGCTTCAAGCGACTGTTCGATAATCTCCCGGTCCTGTTTTTTCAACTGTCCGAAAAAACCGGTATAAGGATGCCTTCCCAGCGAGACCAGTTCATATACGGTGATTCCCCCTGCATTCGTTTTTTCCGTCAGTACAACACCGACAGTCAGAGAAAAGTTCGCCTGCGAATAGCCGGAGAGCGGTTTCTCCATCAAGCGTATCTCCCCGCCAAGCGGAGGCTGGAAACCGCAAAGCGTACGGAGCAGTGTCGATTTGCCGGCTCCGTTCAGACCTAACAAACAGGTGACTTCGCCGGAGACGAGTCGCAGGTTCAGATCGTCATGGACCACTTTCCGTTTTCCACCTTTCAGCCGGTAACCGATGCTGAGTCCTTTTGTTTCTATTGCAGCTATGTTTGTCATACGCCGATCAGTCAAAATATTGAATGTTCTTCCGGTTCACAATTACATAAATAATCACAGGCGCACCAAGCATCGGAGTCACGGCATTCAGCGGCAAAATACTATGAGTGCCCGGCAGTACCATCAGCAGATTACAAAGCAACGCGATGCAAGAACCGGTCAGCAACGTAACGGGAACCAGCATCTTGTGGTTGGATGATCCCAACATCAAACGTGCGACATGCGGAACAGCCAACCCGATAAAGGAAATAGGACCGCAAAAAGCTGTCGTAGTCGCAGTCAACAACCCCGTACACAGCAGGATCAGAATGCGCGTCCGCTTGATCTTGATTCCTAAATTGGCGGCATACATTTCTCCCAGTAGCAGTGCATTCAATGGCTTGATCAACAGAATCGCCAACAACAATCCTATACATGTAAAACATGCGAAATAGGGCAACTGTTGCAAGGAGACCCCGGAGAAATTTCCCAATCCCCACATGACAAACGCATGTACCTTGTCAGTCGAAGCATAATAATTCAGAACTGAAATCAATGAGGAGGCGAGATAACCGATCATAATACCGATAATCAGCAACATGACGTTATTCTTCACCTTCGCCGAAAAATAAATGATCAATCCTAAAATACAGGCCGCGCCACTAAACGCAGCCATGATTACCGCCAGATAGCCGCTGATGGGCAAATCGGTCACCATGCTCAGCGAACCGCCGAAATAGAGCATGATCGCAGCGACTCCCAGATTGGCCCCGTCACTGATCCCCAAGATAGAAGGACCGGCAAGCGGGTTTCGGAACAATGTCTGTAGCAACAATCCGCTGACAGCCAGCGAAGCGCCCGCCAGCAATGCCGTCACAGCCTGGGGAAAACGGCTCTGCAACACAATATTCTGCCAGGCAAGCCGCTCCGTTCCTTCTCCCAGCAATATATTTACCACACTTTCGACCGGTATCGAGACAGCACCATAGACCAACCCGCCGGCAAACAGCATGAACAGGAGAACCAACAAAAGCGGATAAAAAATAAAGGCTTGCTTTTTCATGCCTGCAAAGATAATGCTTTTTAGCTTTCGGAACGGGAAGTCACCCTGTCATACACAAATAAAGCAAAAGCCGCTCCGACACCAACCACCATCAAGACCATCCAGATTTGTGAAGGGTGATAAGTGTTCCACAAGAAATCGGTCAATTCGTGCGGGCTCATGCCGGACTGCCTGGCAGCCTCATCAAAATAAGCATTATTCGACAATCCTTCCGGGATCGAAAGGCCTTTTTCCTCCACATACTTCCGGACGATCATCACCTTATCCGACATCTGCTGATAGACCGATCCGGAGATAATACCAGCCAAAACATTTCCTAAAAAGACAGGAATAAAGGAATATCCCATATACAAAGCCTTCTTGTCAACCGGAGCGATCCGCCCGATATATTCCGTAATTTTGGGCGATCCCGCCATTTCACCTAAAGAGAAAACCAGAATGGCAATCATCGTAAACAGCACATTCTGGAAGGCAAGCGTCAACGACATCCCGACCGCACAGACCAAAAAACCGGACATCATGGAACGTAAAGGCTTCATTTTCATAACAACACTCGAAACCATCACTTGAAACAAAATGATGTAAAGCGCATCTATGTTTGTCACGAACTCCGGGTCCATAACACCGGAAGCCGGACTGTAGTTATGGCTGATAAAAGGGAAATGAGCCTGGAAAAAATCATACAAGACACTCGTATCGACCCATTGTGAGATAAACACAGGCAGAGTAAAAAACAACTGGTTATACATCGTCCAGAAACCAGCCACAATCAGCAGGAAAACAATGAACTTCACATCTTTCAGGATGCTACCCATATTCCGGAATATGCCGGCAAACGTCTCGAACAAACGTTCCATACTTTTTGTATTTTCTATACGTCCCGGCTCCTTATAGAACAGCAACAAGATAAAATTCAATGAAATAATCCCGGCCGACACATAAAAGATCAAAGACGACGTGCCTTTAAAAAGCAAAGTGACAAGAGGCCCGAAGAAAGCCCCGATATTCACCATCATATAAAAAATGCCGAAACCGATGGAGGCTGTCGCATCTGTAGTCGTTTTGGCAATCGTCGCCGATATGACCGGCTTGAACAACGCAGCTCCCACCGCCAGATACAAATACATAAGGAAAACGCCCGTAAAAGTAGAAAACTGAGGTAATAACAGGAAAGCCGATACATAGATCAGAAAAGCGAGGAACAGCACTTTCCGGTATCCGTACCGGTCGGCGATCGCACCGGTCAAGACCGGAAGAAAGTAGAGAATCCCTGTCCCGACTCCCATCAACCAGCCTTTCTGCTCTTGAGTAAACTCCAAACCTCCGGCATCAGACGAGCCGGTAAGGTAGTTCGCAAACAACATAAAGAATCCATACCAAGCCCATCGTTCGAACAGTTCTATTACATTGGCCACCCAAAACGTACGGGGAAATTTTCCAAAAACACTCATAATCGTATTTGTTTATATCATATTGTCATCAAAGTATCGGTAAAGATAAAAACATTTTCACAAAACCTCTCCAACAATGAAACAAATAGCGTTCAATTACAAATACCGGACAGAACATTTAGTACAACATCCTTTAACGGTTAGAAAAATTTCTTTACCTTAGCCCCTCGAACAAATAGCTGATAATATCATATACTATGCGAAGAATCATCTTATCACTCATACTGCTTTTAGGATTCTGTTCCGGCATATATCCGATCTATTTCAAGCATATAGGCATGCAGGAAGGCCTGTCGCAGCTTTCCGTCATGGCCATCTACCAGGACAATTTGGGTAGAATGTGGTTCGGGACGGAAGAGGGGATCAACATATACGACGGAGTCCAGACCAAAGTGTACAAACCGTCCGAATTTCATCGCCAAAATACTAATCCGATAGGTAACCAGACACACTTCATTGCCGGAGACAAAGATGGAAACGTTTTCTTCGATTCCGATAATTCCCTGATCCGTTATGACACTGTCTCTTATACACATCTGACGCTGCCGACGACTAGTCGAGTGTAGA
>ENA-OZJV01001245-OZJV01001245.1-human-gut-metagenome-genome-assembly--contig:-NODE-1245-length-10334-cov-7.151668_pt1 | contig 10334 bp, 6 predicted proteins | sample MGYA00244179_ERZ653756 | MGnify/ENA primary metagenome ERZ653756 (study PRJEB26926, sample SAMN06165332) | human gut metagenome | biome: ENVO:00009003; feature: ENVO:2100002; material: ENVO:00002003...
GGTGGTACATTCTGTGGTAACCCTGTTGCAGCAGCCGCAGCACTTGCAGTAATGGATGTTATGAAGCGTGATGATTATGCAGCTAAGGCAAGACATATTGGAGAGACAGTTATGAAGCGTTACAAGGAGCTTCAGGACAAATATGATGTCATCGGTGATGTAAGAGGACTTGGCGCAATGGTTGGTATAGAGTTCGTTAAGGACAGAGAGACTAAAGAGCCGGCAACTAAGCTTGTTGCAGACCTTATCCAGAATGCTATCCAGAAGGGACTTCTTCTTGAAAGCTGTGGTACAGCAAGCAACACAGTAAGATTCTTAGCACCTCTTACAATGACAGATGAGCAGATGGAGAGAGGTCTTGAAATCTTCGAGGAAGCTTTAAAGGAAGCTTTGGAAGCGTAGTGCAAATGTGGTTTTAACCACAACTTAATTGTGGGAGGATATATTATGGAGCAGAAATCGAAATTTGATAAGGTAATGGGTGCCTGGGACATACTTGTTATCGCATTTGGTGCGATGATAGGCTGGGGCTGGGTAATTAACTCTGGTGACTGGATTACAACGGCTGGTTTTGCCGGTTCAATCATAGCAATGCTTATCGGTGGCGTTATGGTATTCTTCGTAGGACTTACCTACGCAGAGCTTACATCAGCAATGCCGCAGTGTGGTGGTGAACATGTATTCAGTTACAGGGCAATGGGACCTACAGGTTCTTTTGTGTGTACATGGATGATTATATTGGGATATGTGGCTACCTCAGCATTTGAGGCAACCGCACTTCCAACAGTTATCACATACCTTTTCCCTGAATTTAATCAGGTTTACCTGTATTCAATAGCTGGAAAAGACATTTATCTGACAACAATTCTGTTGGGTGTCGGCGTTGCAGTGTTAATCACATTTATCAATATAAGAGGTGCGAAGACAGCCGCTATATTACAGACTGTCCTCACAGCAATTATCGCTATCGCAGGAATTCTTCTTGTAGTCGGTTCAGCAGTTAACGGTGATGGTGCTAATATTACAGGACAAATGTTGGAATCAGGCACAGGTACTACTCTTGGCAGCGTGTTCAAGGTAGCCTGCATGACACCATTCCTCTTTATAGGATTTGATGTAATTCCACAGGCAGCAGAGGAGATTAATGTGCCATACAAGAAAATTGGTAAGATAATGCTTCTGTCTATATTCTTAGCTGTTGCATGGTATCTCCTTATCATATTTGCAGTCTGCTACATAATGCCACAGAGTGCAATCGCACAGGAAATGTCTTCACAGAACGGACTTGTATCTGCCAAGGCAATTGAGATAGCGTTCAGGTCACCGCTTATGGGCAAAGTGCTTATTATAGGTGGTCTTTGTGGAATCATCACATCATGGAACTCATTCCTGATGGGTGGCAGTCGTGCACTTTACTCAATGGGTGAGTCTCTTATGATTCCTAAAATGTTTGGTAAATTAGGAAAGCATAAGACTCCTGAAGCAGCCATTATCCTTTGTGGTATTGCCTGCGTTGTAGCACCTTTCTTTGGAAGAGGCGTGCTTGTATGGTTAGTTGATGCAGCTTCATTTGGTTGTGTTATTGCTTATATGTTTGTTTCAATTTCATTCTGTATCCTTCGTAAGAAGAAGCCTGATATGGCAAGACCTTACAAGGTTAAGGCAGGCAGATTTGTTGGAGTTATGGCAGTACTTATGGCAGGCTTCATGACATTACTCTACATTGTTCCAGCTTCATTTTCAGCCGCACTTGTATGGCAGGAATGGATTGTAGTTGGTATCTGGCTTGCACTTGGTGCGTTCTTCTACTTCTATTCTAAGAAGAAATACGGTGCAGAGTTCGGACGTGATATATTCATTGTCGAGGACGGTGGAAAGGCAGAAGAACAGGAAGAGGCAGTACTTCCAAATGCAAAGTATCCGGACAGACATTTTGTTATTACTGTCGGATGTGAGTATGAAAGTGGCGGTCCACAGATTGCCAAGATGATTGCCGACAGGTTAGGAATCGAGTATTACAACAGAGATCTTGTTGATAAGGTAGTTGCACAGATTGGTGTAGATAAGGGACTTGTTGAGGAGGCTGATACAAAGATTGGCGTAAGATACGCATTTGACACATCATATGGTGTGAGATATGCAAACCTTTCTAACAGGGTTATTGATGCACAGTTCCAGGCAATCAATGATTTTGCCAACAGGTCATCATGCGTCATTGTTGGACGAAGCAGCGACTACATTTTAAGAAACAGGGATGATGTTCTTAATGTGTTCATATATGCACCGCAGGAAGATGAGATTGCAGCGGTCATGAAGGAAAAAGGTATCAAGAATATGCGTAAGGCTAAGGAAGAATGGGAGTCTGTTGATAAGGCACAGCATGCAAGACATGAGTATATTACAGGAAAGAAGCGTGGCGACAGGCATACAAGAGATATGCTTATCAACAGCAGCATCTTAGGCTGGGACGAGACAGCGGATATGATTATTGACATGATTGACCGCAAGTTCGAGCAGGACGATGCAAAGCAGTTAAAGAAGGAGGCTTAAGCTGATGAAGGGCTTTTCTATAAAGACAGAAATACAGGAATTTGATACATTTGAACAGTTTGCTAAAGAAGCTGGAATCGGTGCTGATGACCTTGTGTTATGCGGTGAGCATACATTTGATAAATATATTGCTCCACTTAACATAGGAGTACAGACACTTTTCCGTGAGAAATACGGCAAGGGTGAGCCGACAGACGGCATGGTTGATGCAATTCTTAATAAACTTCGTGATAAGACTTATGACCGTATAATTGCAGTTGGCGGCGGTACAGTTATTGATATTGCAAAGGTTGTTGCGGTTGCAGGAAAGGATGATACTGTAGATGACCTCTATGATAAAGTAGGAAGTCTTAGCAAAGTTCATCCGCTGATTATTGTTCCTACAACATGCGGAACCGGAAGCGAGGTTACTAATATTTCAGTTATTAACCGTGTCAGCAAAGGCGTGAAGATGGGACTTGCAGATCCGGCAATGCTTGCAGACAGTGCAGTTATGATAACTAATATGTTAGACTCACTTCCATATAAGATATTTGCAACTTCATCAATAGATGCGATGGTTCATAGTGTTGAATCCTTCTTAAGTCCTAACGGCTGCAGCATTTCAAGAATTTTCTCAACAGAGGCACTTAAGACTATTCTTACATGCTGGAAAAAGTCCGTGGAAGCCGGAGGTGAAGACGCATGGAAGGCTTATGCGGCAGATTTCTTAAAGGCTTCTAACTGGGCAGGACTTGGATTCGGCTATGCAGGATGTGCAGCGGTTCATGCCTGTGCATATCCATTAGGTTCTGTATATCACATACCTCATGGACAGTCTAACCAGCTGATGTTTAAAGATGTCATGAAGATGTATAAAAAGATTAAGCCAACAGGCAGAATCAATGACCTTGAGGCTGTAATCGCAGAAAGTCTTTCTGTAGCACCTGAAAATGCACTCGAAGAACTTTATGCACTTATGGACAAGGTGTTAAAGAGTGCGCCACTTGAAGAATTCGGAGTGAAGAAATCGGACCTTGCAATATTTGCAGGTGATGTAATAAAGACTCAGCAGAGACTCCTCAGGAACAACTATGTGCAGCTTAGTGAGGAGCAGATACTTGAAATATATGAAGCTGCATATTAATAAATGCTTATATCTGTATTCATAATAAAACTATCCCCAAAATGCGGCGTGTCAGGAAACTGGCGCGTCGTATTTTATGTGAAATCCCCTTGTTAATTACTATTACAAGTGCTATTATCACAATATGGTTAGTATAAGCTAACAGAAGCTAGTTGCTACTATGAAAATGATGGGAGGAAATATATGTTTATAGATATTAAAGATGCAAGAAAACATTATGGCGAGGGTGAGACACTTGTCAACGCACTTGACGGTGTAAGTCTGTCTTTGGGAGAAGGCAGGATATGTGTAATTCTTGGACCTTCAGGTTCAGGAAAGAGTACACTTCTTAATATGATTGGTGGGCTTGATTCGCTTGATTCAGGAGAGATTACGATTTCAGGCAGGAACATAAGCAGAAGTGACAAGAAGAAAATGACAGACTACAGAAGGGAAGATGTTGGATTTGTATTCCAGTTTTACAATCTGATTCCAGACCTTACAGTGCAGGAAAATATTCAGGTTGTCGCTGATATTGCAAAGCAGCCAATGGATATAGAAGAGGTAATGAAGGCACTTGATATTGACAAATATAAGAACCGTTTTCCAAAGGAGCTTTCAGGTGGACAGCAACAGAGAGTTGCGATAGCAAGAGCATTAATCAAGAATCCTAAGATTCTTCTGTGTGATGAGCTTACGGGTGCGCTTGATTCCAAATCATCAAGAAATGTCCTGAAATTCATAGAGAAAGTCAATGAACAGTTTAAGACTACAATTATAATCATAACACATAATGAAGCGATAGCTGATATGGCGGACACAGTCATAAGAATTAAAGATGGTCAGGTTGCTTCCTGCATAGATAACAACAGTAAGCACAGCGCAGAGGAACTTGAATTGTAAAAGAACAAGTATCTGAATTATAAAAAATGTGATTATGAGGAGGCTGGTTATGACTCTTAACAAGAGATATTTAAGAAATGTTAAAGAGAATCTGTCGTTTTATATAGCTGCGGCAGTTCTTACCGTAGTTGCCCTGCTGCTGTTCTATCTTTTTTACATAGCAGGAACAGGAATTAAATCATATGGTGACCAATTCTTTATAGATAATAAGCTGGAAGATGCCACATTTACAACATATGTGGAGATACCTGATAACGAGATTACTAATATTGAGAAGAAATATAATGTTACATTTGAGAAAGAACATTATGTAAATATTAATGAGGACGGATATAAAGTAAGAGTTTTCAAACGCAATAAGAAAATCGACCTTTATGAGGTGATTGATGGAAATGACATATTTAATGATGATGAGATTGTTATATCAAAGGGATATGCTGAAAGTGAGCATGTAAGTATTGGCGACAGGCTCACAATTAAGGGAAAAGAATACAAGGTTACAGGATATTTCTTAAGACCTGATTACCTGTATATGCTTGAGAATACTGATGATTCATACAAGAATATCACATCATTTTTCCTTGCATACATGACAGATAGTGCGTACGATGCGCTTGAGGCAAGCTCATGTCAGTACAAGGTAGTATACAGTGACGACAGTGATGTGACACAGTTCAGAAAAGACATGAACGAGCAGTACAAGATAAACAGCTATCTTGCTAAAGACAATAACCAGAGAATTACAATGGTTGATGATCAGGCAATAATGTTTCTTATTATGGCATTTGTATTTCTGTTTACACTGCCGCTTATTACAGTTGCACTTATAGCTATTATAATAGGCAGAAAGATAAAGCAGGAACAGAAAATGATTGGTACACTGTCAGCACTTGGCTACACTAAAAGACAACTTATGTGGCATTACAGTGTGCTTGCCATGATTCCGGGACTTGCCGGTGGAATTATTGTTACAATTATTACCAAGATAATACAGCAGCCATATGGCGAAATGAGCCTTGCAGATTATGAGCCAATGCCGGTCCATTTCACACTTCCAATTTCGATAGCGGTTATAGGAATAATAATTCCTACGGCTATCTATATGCTTGAGGCAGCACATAAAGTGTCTAAGCTCTTAAAGAAAGACACTGTAGAAATGCTTAATGGCAATGCAGATGGTGACAGCAGAACAAGACATGTATTAGCCGGTAAGAAGGGCAAGGTAAGAAATAAGTTCGCATTAAGAAACATACTTGCCAATCCGGGAAGAAGCTTTGTTGTATTTTTAGGTGCATTTTTAGGGGCACTGATGATAACAGTTGCGTTTATGTTTATAGACTCTATCAATAATGTAATTGACAGAGGTGCTGACAGCATGGGAAGTTTTAAGTATGAATATGTGCTTAACCGCCTAAAGACAGATGAAGTGGCAGGAGCAGATGAGCTTGTTATAGGAAAATACGAGCATGACGGCTCTTCATTTTCACTGATAGGCGCGGATATAGATGTTAAGTATCTGAATATTGATACTGAGGATGGCAGCAGGGCGGACATTTCCAATGGATATTATGTTACAAATGTAATGGCATATGCCTATAAGCTTGAAGCTGGGGATGAATTTACATTTGTCAATCCTGTTACAATGGAAGAAAAGAAAGTTACAATAAGCGGAATTATAATGAATGACAGCCAGAAAATGATTGTATGCAGTCAGGACAATGCAAGGAAACTGCTGGGCTGGAATGACGGAACATACAACGGACTGCTTTCAGAGAAAAAGCTTGATTTAGGTGATGAGATATCTAAGACGGTGACATCTGATGACATCAGGGAACAGATGAAGACTATTCTTACAGAGATGGGCGCAATTATATATTCTCTTGCGGTAATCGGCGCGATTATATGTATTGCGGCATTGTATGTATCTGTAAATATGCTTATTTCAGAGAACCGCCACAACATATCAATGCTTAAAGTACTCGGCCTTAAGAACCGTGAAATTAACAGAATGATTATTGATGTAAACCATATAATAATACCGTTTGGCATAGCAGTCGGAATGCTTACAGGGTATTTTATGATGGTTGTGGTATTCAGGATATATTCTGGAATGGAGGGGGTGCTTTACACACCGGTAATAACAGCACAGAGCATAATACTGACTATAGTAATAGTGATTGCATGCTATGCAGTATCACTTCTTATAGTGAGAAGAAAGGCTGACAGGGTTGATATGGTTGAAAGCCTGAAAGATAATAGAGAGTGATTGTGTAATAGCAATAAATCAGTTCTTAAGTAAAAATGTATCAAGAAAATGATATATTTCAGAACTGACTATACAAAATGCACAAACACTTGCGTAAATCTTTGTAATTTTAAGCCATTTCATTTTTATCCTTATTATGGTATTTTTAGCATCAGAGGCGATTTATTTTGCATGATATCGGACACTGCCAGCAAAATAACGCCTCTTTTGCTATTTAATCTATAATGTATGGGAGGTTAATAATGATTAAGAAGGCAAGAAGGGTTTTTGCAGCTGTTGTTGCAGTATTATTAGTATGTTTTACAGCAGCACCAGTGTTGTCAGCTAATGCGGCAACACAGAATTCATGGAATTTCAAGAATTCTAATTTTAAGAAGTTAGGAACTATTAAATCAAGTACTACAGTAGACGGACTTGGTCTTATGGCAACAAGCAGTAAGAATATGAAGGTTAAGGCGGAATCTGTAACAGTAGATGGCACAGCATATACATATTGTCTGGCTCTTTCTGGTACAGGCACTACATCATACCGTTCAGTTAAGGTACCAGTGTCAGGTTCTGATACAATAAAGGTAGTGTTAAGAAGCAGTGGAAGCTCTACCCGTAATTTAATCGTAGCTGATTCTAATGGAAAGAAGCTTGGAACTATTGCAGCTAATAAGACAGCTTCTTTAGGAACATATTCATATTCAGGTTCTAAGGGATACATATATCTGTATTCAGAGAACAGTGGAATTAACATTTACAAAATACAGGTTGATTCTAAGGGAAGCTCATCATCTGGTTCTTCATCAGGAAGTTCATCAGGTTCAGGCAGCTCTTCATCAGGAAGCAGCTCATCTTCAGGTTCATCAACAGGTTCATCTGTATCAGGTGATTATGTGGTTAAGGCAGGTGGAATGTCTTTAGCAGATGCACTTAAGAAGGCTAAGTCAGGACAAACAGTAGTTATTGATGGAACAGTTAAGTCCGGAGCTGTTTCACTTCCAGCAGGTGTTAATCTTGCAGGAAAGAATAATGCGACAATAGATTTCTCACAGACAAGCGGAAGTTCAGGAAGAGGAATTACATTATCAGGTAATGGAAGCACACTTTCTAACATTACAGTTAAGAATGCTTCTGATAATGGAATCTTTATTTCAGGTTCTAATAATACATTAAAGTATGTAACATGCTGTTATAATGAAGATGCAGGTTTTCAGGTAAGCAACGGAGGAGCTAATAACAAGTTTTATAATTGCAAGTCTCATCATAATGCAGATGCTAAGGGTGAGAATGCTGATGGTTTTGCAGTAAAACTTCATTCAGGTGAAGGCAATTATTTTGAAAACTGTGTAGCTGAATACAATAGTGATGATGGCTGGGATTGTTATGCAGCCCATGGAGCAGTAACACTTGTAAATTGCCAGGCTAACTACAATGGATACTGTGATGGAATATATGGTGATGGTAACGGATTTAAGATGGGTGGAGTAGATAACAAAACACCAGGAAAGGCAGCTCACCTTGATCCTCTTAACCATAAGCTTATTGGATGTACAGCTAAGGGAAACTATGCTAATGGTTTCGATAGAAACAACCAGAGTGGTGTTGTAACAATGAAGAATTGTATTTCAGATTCTAATAAGGGTAATAATTATCACTGGCCACTTACAGGAAAACCATCTGCACTTGGTTATAAAGTAACATTTGGCAAGGCTATTATTGAGGATTGTACTAATATTAATGGAAAAGTTAATATTACAGGAGCAACTCTTAAGGGTAACTGTAAGGGATTCTAGGATAATGGCTGATTGTAATAATATGGTTTACGATACAATATTATAATTTATAACAAAATAATAAAACGCATGTCCGATTTTTTTCAATCTGACATGCGTTTTTTATTGTTAATCCAATTCGTTAAGATCAGTCAATTATATGATGATTAAGCCATCTGCGGGAGTGGAAACGTATAGTGAACACGATACCGCGCACAGTCCAGTCGGCAAACATTCCAATCCATACAGCAATAGGACCAAAGCCATATACACGGCATAAGAATATAGTAAAGCTTACACGACATAACCACATGCTTGCACATGATGTTATCATTGAAAATTTCACGTCTCCGGCAGCACGCATTCCGTACGCCGGAATGAATGACAATACCCATGATATTGGCTTGGTTATTGTTATGAAAAGAGTCATCTCAAAACACATTCTTGCACTTTCTGCTTCCATTCCACCGAGTATGGTAATCGGCCTGCACAATGCAAATACAACAAGACAGCTTATAATAATGGCAGCTTCAGCCATTTTACTGAGCTTCTTTATATAATATATGGCTTCATCTTTTCTTCCGGCTCCAATGCACTGGCCAACTATAGTCATAAGTCCGATTCCTACACCCTGTGCAGCAACTCCGTTAAGGTTTTCAAGAATATTGGTCACAGCATTTGCAGCGATGGCAGCAGTTCCAAGCGTTGAAACTGTTGACTGGATTGCCAGCTTTCCAAACTGGAACATGCTGTTTTCAATGCCTGAAGGAACACCAATATATAAGACTCTCTTAATTAAATCCCAGTCGGGACGGATTGCGTAATATCTGTTTACGCATATGGTCTGAGATGGATTTCTTAATTTAATAATTACAACAACTGCACAGAAAACTCTTGATGCAAGTGTTGATAGTGCAGCCCCTGCAACACCCATGCCAAGTCCGAATATAAGAATCGCATTACCACCTATATTAAGGAAGTTGGATATTATTGATATTATCATAGGGCTTTTGCTGTCCTTCTGGGCTCTCATAATGGACGCGCCAGCGTCATACAGACCAATGAATGGAAATGACAACAGGGTAAACAGGAAGTACGCCTGTGAATCAGCCATAACCTCAGCTTCTACCGAACCAAAGATGAACTTAAGCATTGGTACACGAAGAATGAGACATATTGCTGATATGAAAACCGACAGCACTGTCATGACAAGAAATACCTGTCTCGCAGCGCGGTTGGCACCTTTAGGGTTGCTGCTTCCTATGTACTGGGAACACAGGATTGCACCTCCGGCAGCAAGTGCTGACAAGGCCTGTATTACAAGAATATTGATGGAATCAACAAGCGATACTGCTGAAACAGCAGATGCACCTACATTACTTACCATCATAGTATCAACAGTTCCCATAAGTGAAGCCAAGAGATTTTCCAGCATGATAGGAATAAGAAGTTTCCTTATATCTACATTAGAAAAAATGTGGTCAGAATTATTAGTCATTGAAATTACTCCATAATATTTTACAAACTAAAATGCAACTAACATAATTTATTCCTAAGAACAGATAAAGTCAAGTATATATGTTGATAAAACATGTCAGAAAGAACATATTGGCATAAAATACTTGACTTTATAATATAATTATGATATCTTAACAAAGCATTGAGATATCAGTGATTATGCGGGTGTAGTTCAATGGTAGAACACTAGCCTTCCAAGCTAGATACGTGGGTTCGATTCCCATCACCCGCT
>ENA-OZJV01001251-OZJV01001251.1-human-gut-metagenome-genome-assembly--contig:-NODE-1251-length-10296-cov-5.353872_pt1 | contig 10296 bp, 11 predicted proteins | sample MGYA00244179_ERZ653756 | MGnify/ENA primary metagenome ERZ653756 (study PRJEB26926, sample SAMN06165332) | human gut metagenome | biome: ENVO:00009003; feature: ENVO:2100002; material: ENVO:00002003...
TTTGATTTTCTACCCCATATTTTTCATTTTTCCCTTGCGAGTAATATTTTTTAACAAACTTAAGATCACGTAAACCATTAAATAGCAGAACAGTATAAACTCCCCTGCTTTTAGGGCAGTTATTGTACAGTTTTATCCATCAAAAAAAACCGATTCGCCTCTAAGCAAGAGCGAATCATTTACACAATAGCAATTTTAGTTGCCTTGATTTAGAATAATAAAATAAAAACTATCTTTGAGGATTCATTACAATAAATTCAAAAAACAAATGGCAACCTCAAATATATCCGACACATTTCGAAAAGCAGAAAAGACAGATATCGAGCGAATCTGGCAAATCATCGGTCAGGCAAAAGCCCAGATGCAACGCCTTGGAAGTCAACAATGGGATGAAAGCTATCCAGCTATCGAGCATATCCATCAGGACATACAGGACGGAAACGGATACGTCATTTGCCGGGAAGACCGGGTTGTTGCATACGGAGTCATTTCATTCGACGGAGAACCTGTCTATAAAGAGATAGAGGGCAAATGGTCAAACGACCTGCCTTATGTCATCGTCCACCGTCTTGCCATTGCCGACGAGATGAAACGGCAGGGCATGGCAAAGCAATTTATGTTGCAAGCCGAGGAGGTGAGCCGTAAGAAAGGTGTCTACAATTTCCGTGTGGACACGAAATATGACAATACTTATATGTTACGTCTGATCGACACATTAGGTTTCCGATATTGCGGCGAAGTGTATTACCGGAATAACAGTGCAAGAAAAGCATTCGAAAAGACGATTCGTCCCCACTCCCATCCCATCGGTATTTCCGGTTATACAATCCGGGAAGCGACTTTAATGGATGCAGTCCCAATCTTTGAAGCGATCGATAAGGACCGGGAAGATCTGAGTATTTGGCTACCTTTTGTCGACAGCCTTAAAAGTGCTGTGGATGAAGAAAGGTTCCTGCAATCCGTATTGGCTGTTCCATACGAGCAACGCGATCCTGTTTACATTTTGGAACAAGGGGAAACTATTTGTGGACTGGCAGGTTTCCATTTCTCCGATGCACCCAACCATCGTACCGAAATAGGTTACTGGCTACTTCCCGCCTACCGGGGAAAAGGAATTATTACGCACGCAGTCCGTTATCTTTGCCAATGGGCTGTCTGTAAACGGAACATAAACCGCATCCAAATCCGGTGTGCTGTCGAAAACCATCCAAGTAACGCCATACCGAAACGTTTAGGATTCACATTGGAGGGAACAGAGCGGGATGGCGAACTGTTGGTTTCTGGTGAATATGTAGATACTAATGTATATAGTATATTAAAAAAAGAAGTCGAATCATGGAACAGGAAATCCAACTAAACGAGCACAACAAAGCCGAATATCCACCCATACATACGGCTGGTTTCAACCCTTCTTTAAACGATGTCATCATCTATCAAACAGAAGACGGGGAAATCAAAATGGAAGTAAAAATGGAGAAAGAAACGGTTTGGTTAACGCAAGCGCAGATGAGTGAATTGTTCCAGACAGACCGTACATCCATTGTACGCCATATAAATAACATTTATAAAAGTCATGAATTGGAGCCAAAATCAACTTGTGCAAAAATTGCACAAGTTCGAACGGAAGGGAAAAGGAATGTAACCCGATATATTCCTTTTTACAATTTAGACATGATAATATCCGTTGGTTATCGAGTTAATTCCAAGCGCGGCACCCAATTCCGTATCTGGGCCAACAAAATACTAAAAGACTATCTTATTAAAGGATATGCCATCAACCAAAAGATACAATTAGAACATTATCAAGAGTTGAAAGACATCGTCCGTATCCTCGGCAATACACTCAAAAACCAGGAACAACTAACATCCGAACAGTCCAAAGGCCTATTGGCTGTTGTAACCGATTATGTCTATGCCCTTGACACTTTAGACAAATACGATTATCAGCAACTCACAATCGAAGAGACGACAAAAGGAGATAGATTTCATGCCACCTATGAAAATGCAATGGAAGCTATTCGAAGCCTAAAAGGTAAATTCGGGGAAAGCGAACTGTTTGCACATGAAAAAGATCAGTCATTCAAAAGTTCGATTTCAACCATTTACCAGACATTCGATGGTGTAGAACTTTATCCCAGTATTGAAGAGAAGGCAGCTATGCTACTTTATCTGGTAACAAAGAATCATTCTTTCAGCGATGGTAATAAACGAATTGCAGCTATGCTATTCCTCTGGTTTATGGAAAAAAACGGTCTTCTCTATCATACGAATGGAGAAAAACGGATCGCTGATAATACATTAGTAGCCCTCACTCTAATGATTGCTGAAAGTCGTACGAATGAAAAAGACATTATGGTAAAAGTAGTAGTAAATTTAATCAACCAGAATAATTAATATGGAACAGGAAATCCAATTAAACGAGCACAACAAAGCCGAATATCCTCCTATGCATACGGCAGAACATATCTTGAATCAGACGATGGTCCGTATGTTCGGTTGCCCGCGTTCGAAGAATGCACATATAGAAAGGAAAATATCAACAACTATTGTACATATTTAATACACTGCTAATAATCAACTATTTAGATATGGAAATAATTTTAAATGAACATAATAAAATAGAACATCCCCCTATGCACACAGTAGAACACATCTTAAATCAAACTATGATTAGAATGTTCGGCTGTGAAAGGTCAAAGAATAGCCATATAGAAAGACGTAAAAGTAAATGTGACTACAAAATTTCTATAGCTCCAACAGAAGAACAAATAGCAGTTATAGAATCAACTGTAAATGAAATAATAAATCAACATTTACCAGTAACATCTTTTTATGTGACTAGAGACAATGTACCATCAGAAGTAGATTTAAGCAAACTTCCAGAGAATGCTAGCGAAACTCTAAGAATAGTAAAAATTGGAGATTATGATATTTGCGCCTGTATTGGTACTCACGTAAGTAATACTTCTGAAATTGGTAAATTCAAAATTATTAGTTCAGATTTTACAGATGGAAGATTTAGAATCCGTTTTAAGTTAGAAGATCATTTTTAACAAAAAAACAGCAGTACTAGTAATATCTTCCTTTTATATGGTTTAGTACTGCTATTTTTTATTATCAGGATATTAGACTTTAGGAACTTACCAGCCGTGAAAAGTTGGGGAGCGGGTGGTTACTTTCTACTTTCTCTTAAAATTCAACCCCATACCCCTTTAATACAAATTAGTCCAGTTACCACTACTATTACTAGAGTTTATAGTATCATATAAATATTTCCAAACATAGCGTTGCTTATCTGATAACATTTCACAGGATATAAATGTATCACATCTTGCAATACTATCACTTATCATAGTAACTGGTATTATACCATATTCACACCAATAAAAATGTTGATTGTACTTACTAAGTATGTTATCATTAGGATCATTAGGATCTGGTATAGCAAAATATAGATTCAGGTTTATTAGTGTTTCTATGACTTCTGTAATTCTATCTTCTTTAGAACATCTAATATTACGTTCTGGAGTTAATGCGTTTTTATTTAGAAATCTTTTTCTATACCTATTCAAAAAATGAAATGGAATAACACAAGCCACATTAGAGTTAATAGATACCCAATTATCACCTACATTAATAAGTGCCAGCTGTTTGTTATAAAATTTGAATATAATAAGCTGTCCATCTATTATTCTGCCTGATACATTATTAAGAGTATCAAATAGCTTTTGACCTTCTTGGCTTAGAATAATAGACTGAAAATAGTTAATCGTATTTATTAATTTATCTTCCATACATATTAATACAAAAAAGGCTACCACCGAAGTAGTAGCCCCAAACTTTGTTTAGCTATTAGCAGCAATAGCATCTGTGTACTCTCGTATGAGTTGGTCTCTCTTTGCAGTATCTTTAATCCCACTAAAAAGAGTTAGTATTTCTTGGTGTTTAATTGCAGTATCTAAATCTTCTGCATTTAAAACCCCAATATACTTATTCATCAACTCCAAATGTTTTTGAACTTTATTCCGCCTAGCCTTCAAATCATCAAGCAATTGCTGACCATTTTGTTTACTAGAGAACCAAGTTCCAAAATTTTCTACTTGAGCGTTTCTACCACTGTTTACTAACTTTACAAACATTTGTGCATTAACATTTTGTTCCATAATAAAAATATATTTTGAAATTAGACAATATTACTGATAAAGTAAGTGCCTTTGTTAATGCGGCACAAATATAGTGATTATTAATTACATCTTCCTACTTTTGACTTAATTAACCTATATTAATAATTAGGCAAATACTACTATTATTAGTACCTTTATTAATAGTTTAACCATTTAAAGATGAAATGCCAGTTTAATTCGGAATCTTTTCCTTTTAGATGGTATAACGTAAAAAAGCCTGTCCACCATATAAAGGTAAACAGGCTCTAATTATTTATCTTCTATCTTATCTGCTCCAACTTCTGCCTTTATCTTATTAAATTCCAGCCTATAATGTAGGTCTATCCCAAATAGGCTACCAGCAAATACTGCTATCTCACCAAATGCAACCAGTACAGACGGGTGAATTATACCTATAGGCGGAATATATATTGCTGCTATCAGTAAAAAGCATCCAACTATTACCAATATTATAGCAGCAGCCAGTTCTGTTTTAATTCTTGTCTTAGTCATATTATGCCTGTGGATCAGGTTCCATTATAGGCATACCAGTCCATTGTATATTGTAATCAAATAATACAATTACATACAAGCCTGTTTCGCCGTTAGGATTAGTTAGAGTGCCATTATAAGTCAATGATTCTGTTTCATCTTGTATTGTCAAGCTATCCGCTATTTTGTCTGTATCAATTAAATTAATACCCTTTGAATCTTTTGATAAACTGATATAAACATTTGATATTGTGCCACCTCTATATATTTCTCCAATGGCTGAAAATTTCAAAGTATAAAAGACGGACTGTTTATTAGTTGATAATGTAGGACGGCATACTACTAAAACCTTTTTGCTTCCTGCTGGTACTTGCTTATCAACAGAAATAGTATGATAAGGTTCTGGCAGTGCATAAAACCTATCATTTGCATTTGCCACCCATATATCATTAGGCGTTCGTGTTGCGTTGGTATAAAATTCATAGGCTTCAATTTGCTTACCGCCAAATCGCTGAAATTCCGTTGTCCAGTAATATGCTTTTCCACTATACCAGCAATCATTTGTCCCATCTGTAAAATATACACCTTTCTTTAGTTGTAGCTTATTCCCACTATTATCTATAAAGTCGTATAGCATTCCTTTAGAAATATAATCGCTTTCTTCTGGCTCTAAATCAGGTACTAACATTCCCTCTATAATAGCTTCATAACTACCGTGATTGGAAGATGTTATACCTCCAATATGTATTTCATCTCCATCACCATAAAAAGATGATACGGGTAATAGTGCGTTATGGTAGTAATTACGAAAATCCCCCAATCTATAAGGGCTGAACGATCCGCCTTTAGGCTTATCATACTCATACCCTAAATTATTATTTTGTTTAATCAAATTTACAAGTGCACCAGGATTGTTTGCTTCTAGGATCTTAATGCCATATTTATTATTTTTCAATAACGCATCAGTGAGTGTAAGTGTATTGGCACAATGAATAGGTTTCCATTTTGACCAGACATTTATATTATTGCAAGTGCATAATGTACCTAAGTCCGTTGATGGATAGCCTAATATATTGCGCACATCCATTATACTTATATTTGTTGCTCCTAACTTAGCCATAATTAATTGGTTTTAGTCTTATAACATATTATATCTTTTGTCGCTTCTATACTCCCATCCACAGACAAATCACCATCTAAAGAGATACTCCCAGATAATTCATCTTCCAATGGCTTATAGACTATCTTTTCTTTATACACAATGTTTTCTATGGTGATATTAGCTTTGAATATTTTGGCTAACCACCGAATTAGCTTCTTCATCCTTTAAATGGTTTTTGGTTTCTAAACTTGCCAATCTGGATTCCAATTCATTTATCATTACTTGTTGTTCCTTAATAATGTTGTGCAGTTCTTTACAACCTCCAACCGCAATAACCGTTCCCAACGTTGCATAATCAACAGTATAATATCTTTCATTCGCTACTTCATCTGTATAGTTGGCTACAGCCAATGTAGGAAATACTTTAGCTACTTCTTGTGCCAGTACTCCAGTACGCAATATCTTATCTTCATCATCATTTCTCGTATAATCATACACATTTATATTCTGGATTTTGGATAAGATGTTTTCCTGTTTATTGAAGATTGTTTTAAGTCTTGAATCTGATAATGTTCCAGTTCCATTTTTTATTAAAATCTTCCCATTGCCATCTGCATTTATTGTTGCTACTTGTGTACCAGTTCCATCACCATTACCAATGAAGCATTCACTTTGATAACTCCATCCTGTTGGTTTATAATAATTCAACCACAAACGCGGTCTACCTGTTGATGTGTTACTCCAAGCATCAACAGCATTACCCCATATTCTTGTATTTGTATTGTCCTTTGCAAAATGTGCTGCTGCATTGAAATTACTTTGTCCATTAACGGCTAATTTGTAAGAACTAGATGAAGTACCTAGCAATAATTGCCCATTGACAGTTAAATTGCTACTTACCATTGCATTGCCACTAAATAAGGAATCACCATTGACAGCCAACCTATTACTAGAATAAGTAGTATTAATCCACAAGTTAGGTGCAATGATGGCATTTGTTACTTGACCACCATTCCAACTTCCAGAACCGCTACCGCTATCACCTTTCAAATTAACATAACTTCCCCAAGTAGTACTACCACTGCTATTAATAGTACCCAATCTTAAAGAAGTTCCAGACCATTGATAAGTTACACCCTGTCCATTAGCACCTTTAATATTTACACTAGTAGGTGTCGTTTCACTTGTTGAGTTAGTCCAACTTAATGTACCATCGCTACTAACGGAAGGTCTCCAATACTTAAATGGTGATTGTGTTCCACTACCTGTAGAAAAGGCTATTACATCACCTGTAGCCTTTACTTGTGCGTGCTGTACGTTTGAAGATGTTGAAAGATTCTGGTTAATGTTATCCAGATAGCTTTTATTACTATGTGTATGAATATCTGTTACCAAAGCAACATTGGTACTACCAACTTTAGGGGTTTTACTGAATGTACAGTTTTGCGTAATCCTCAAATCTTCAACAATATCAACATAATTTCCATTGCTGGAGTTACCTATTCTCTTATCGCCAACAGACGTAGCAGCATTATTCCACATTGACAAATTGATTCCAGTGATATAACCTGCACCATTAGTCAATTGGTTGGTATTTGTTGGAATAGTAGGCTTATTGGTTAAATCATTGTAGTTGCCACTAAATAATGAAGGTTTATTCAATAAGTCCGTATAACTTCCAGAATTGGCTACTGTGGAAAATATAGGCTTATCCAGTATGTCATTCCAAGTAACAGATGTAATACCGCCTCCAGCCTGTGCATTCAGTGTACCATCCTCTGTAATGGTTAAGTTCTCTCCAACTTTGATACAACCTAAAGCCGTTGTACTGGCAATAGGAAACATTTCTCTGCTAATGCCAGTGCTATAAGCCACTACATCTGCCTGTCCCAATATTGTCTTGCTAAAAGCCTTTTGTCCTGTTATAGTCTGGTCTGTATCTATTGTAACTCCATTAAAATCTGTAATGTCATTCATTACGTGTGTATGTGCAGACGGTGCAAATTCTGTGGGTTTTTCTGTTACCTGTTCCCAAGTGGAAGGGAATGTAGAAGGTTTGTCTGTAAGATCATCCCAACTGCTTACACCGCCACCACCAATTTCACCATCTACAGACAAAGTCCCATCTTCATTTATTTTAAGTCCGCTACCTACTTTGATTGTACCTAAAGCATCAGTAGAAGCAATAGGGAACTGAAAGTCTCCAGCTTCTGGATTTGTCTGGTAGGCTATAATATCTCCAGTAGCAGCTACAGTACCTTCTATAGACTGGCTGGTCTGTCCTTTTAACTTGACAAAGTTAGAAGTATCAATATTGGCGTTTCCACCGCCACCACTTACAGATATATTATTACTACCATATCCATATCTGGCGTATTTGCTTCTGGGTGTTGCTGGTATTCTGTTGCTGGTTATATCCATATTAGTTTAGTTCTATAAGGTTACATTCTATGCTATTATCTTCATAATTGGTTCTTCCACCAGTAAATATAAACTGTTTGCTAGACAAATAACTGTCTGTCACTTTTGAATAAGGCAGAATATCAGGTTTTATTACCTGCACCAACTTTATTTTAGGCTGTTTGTACTGGTTAATGATCCTTTGAATCAGTAGCTTTTCTGGCTTCTCACTGCTGTTATAGATTGTATTGGTCAATTTATCCAGAATGGAACTGCCTGCAATTGCTTTACTGAATGATAATTCACTGTCATTCTTTGATGTTATCTTAAATTCAATATCATCCAGTTCATTAATATAGCCATCATTAACTACATTCTCATATTTGGTATCTTTCTTTTCATTACTTGTTGTTACTGTTGAGAAACGAACTTTCTGGCTTTGAATGCTTATATTCTTCATAAACACATAAGCAGCAACAGATTCAAATTTTGGAAGATACAATGTTAATTGCAAGTCTCCAATTATCGTTCTGTCGTAATTAATTATCGTCCCTTCCAAATCATTGACTCCTAAAGTAAAGTCATTTGTATTCTTTGCATTTAACCAATTATATCTTACAGCATTTCTTTGTACATCTGTATAGATTTTAAAATGGTTATTAGGATTTGTAGTCCATCCTGTACCATTATACCAATATTCGCCACATCTTAAACGTGCTAATACATAAATACTGTTTGGATTGAAGTTATCTTCCATACCGCTTTCTTCTGCTGGTCTGTTTGGATTAATTTCACCAAATCCATCAGTTGAAACGCGCATAAAATAGATTTGGAAATTAATAGCCAACTTAATGCTCTCATCAAATACCATTGTAGAACTAGATGATTCCGTCTGAATAACAGGATAATTGGCTAGTATTTCAGAATCTGTGTAACTATCAATTAACATAGGGTTATTACTCAAATCCTTATCATAGCATTTTATTTCAATCATTTTCTCCCAACTTAATTTATTGGGCACATCATCCAATTTGTAATTGGATTGTTGTACGGCTACAGAACCAGCGTGTTGTTCTCCTGTGGCACTGAATGTAGGTTCGTTCGTCTGTTCATACTTTCCCGTTGAAGTATTATATTTGAATGTATTGAATTTGAACATAGAAGCAGGATAATATTCTTTTTGGAATTTATATCCATCCTTATCCAGTACTTTGTGCTGTAGTTTGATGTCAGAAGTAAATTCCAACTCTGGATATAGTCGGTCTTTATCCGCTTCATAGTCACTATCAATTACTATAGCCTTATTGTATCCTCCTAATATAGATAATTGGTTACTGTTTCCTTTAGATGGTATTTCCCTTAGATTTATAGCAGAAGATAGAGTAGTAACCGTACTGGCAAGTATATTGGTATAACTGGTTTTACCAGCCTTTATATAGTCCACATCAATAAAGTAAACACAACCAGCATATTCCGTTACAGTCCAGTTAAGGAACTTGCAAACTTCCTCCAAGCATTCTTTTAAAGTCATATCCTTGCCATCTTCGTCTATGAAATTGGCAGTACTGACAGTTATACCATCTAAAGAAGAAGTATAGACGTTTGGTATGTAGACTGCCCTAAAATCCCCTTTGCTTTCAGTAACGCACTTTTTAATAATACCAAGCAAGGAAATGGTAGCTCCTTCTTGTTTGAAGTCTATGTACTCTAAAGTGGATAAAGCAGATATACATTCTATTTCCAGCTCAAACAGGCTGTTATCATAGTCCTGTGAATATAATTCTGGTGTAATAAATCCTGTCCAGATAACAGAACCTGCCTTTACCAAATTAACTTTGAACTTCTGGTATTGTGTACTAAACAATCTTTGCAGGTAATCACTTCCAACCAGTTTTAAAGTAGCCCCACTGAATCTGGTTGGCGTGTATAAAAAATCTTCATCATTTACATCTACTATAAATGGCGGTGTTCCACCTGTAAGTTCTACAGGTGAACCAGTTCCACCATCTTCCAGTATTTGTACAGTCAACGCTTCGCCATCCACATTAGTAAATGGCACTGTATATATAAGGTTGTACATATTACTTGCTGTCTCTTATACACATCTGACGCTGCCGACGACTAGTCGAGTGTAGATCT